>Ga0182739_1000055_pt1 | contig 256523 bp, 243 predicted proteins | sample eDN5th30CBELigBY_FD_128873 | JGI IMG/M metagenome (GOLD analysis project Ga0182739, IMG submission 128873) | Enriched backyard soil microbial communities from Emeryville, California, USA - eDNA 5th pass 30_C BE-Lig BY (version 2) (version 2) | ecosystem: Environmental > Terrestrial > Soil >... | reverse complement strand
CGAGCGTGCAGCACCCCTTCTCCTCCCCCTCCAGGGGAGGCCGGGTGGGGGCCCTCTCCCCCCCGCTCATGTCTTGCCGCCCAACCCCCACCTAACCTCCCCCTGTGAGGGGGAGGAACAGATAGAGCGTGCAGCACCCCTTCTCCTCCCCTGCCAGGGGGAGGCCGGGTGGGGGCCCTCTCCCCCCGCTCATTCCTTGCCGCCCAACCCCCACCTAACCTCCCCCTGGCAGGGGGAGGAACCGATCGAGCGTGCGGCACCCCTTCTCCTCCCCCTCCCAGGGGGAGGCCGGGTGGGGGTCCCCCTTAGAACTCTATCCCCGGCTGTGCCTTCACCCCCGAGCGGAAAGGGTGCTTGATCTCGGTCATTTCCGTGACGAGATCGGCGATTTCGATCAGCTCGTCCTTGGCGTTGCGGCCCGTGACGATCACATGGGTATCGCGCGGCTTGGCCTTGAGGGTTTCGATCACCTCATCGAGCGGCAGATAATCGTAGCGCAGGCAGATGTTGAGCTCATCCAGCAGCACCAGCTTGTAGGTTTCGTCCGCGATCATGGCCTTGGCCTCGTCCCAGGCGGCGCGAGCGGCGGCCAGGTCGCGCTGGCGGTCCTGGGTGTCCCAGGTAAAGCCCTCGCCCATGGCCTTGATCGTCACCTGCTCGGGGAAGTTTTCCAGAACGTCGCGCTCGCCCGTGCCCCACTTGCCCTTGACGAACTGCACCACGCCCACCTTGAACCCGTGTCCGATGGCGCGGAAGACCATGCCGAAGGCGGCGGTGGATTTGCCCTTGCCCTTGCCGGTATGCACGATCAGCAGCCCGCGTTCTTCGGTCTTGGTGGCCAGCATCTTGGTGCGGGCCTCCTTTTTCTTGCGCATCTTTTCGGCGTGATAGGCATCGCGCTCGGCTTCGCTCATCAGCTCGGTCTTTTTGGGCGGCCGCTCGGTCATGGTGCGCTCTCCTTGTCGTTTTCGGTCTGGGCCAACGCCCCCAATAGCCCGTGCGCCCAGTTCGAGCGGGGCGCCCACAGCCCGCGCCGACGCGCCTGGGCGAACTTGGCCAGCAGCTCATCGTAGCCGAAACGGTTGTTGGCGATCAGGAATTCGCGCGTGGCCGCATCTTCCACGAAAGCGGCGAAGGCCAGGTCGAAATGATGGGTCTTGACCGCCCCGGTGGTAGCGGCAAACGCGAACATATAGTCCAGCGTGGCGATGATCTCGAAGGCGCCCTTATAGCCGTGGCGCTTGACGCCCGCGAGCCATTTGGGATTGACCACGCGGGCGCGCATCACCCGGCCGATCTCTTCCTCCAGCGTGCGCGTCATGGGCCGTTCGGGGCGCGAATGGTCGTTGTGATAGGCCTGCGGCTTACGGCCCGAAATTACCTCGGCGGTGGCCACCAGCCCGCCCTCGAACTGGTAATAATCGTCGGAATCGAGCAGGTCGTGCTCGCGATTGTCCTGGTTGTGCACCACGGCCTCGATCTGGCCCAGCCGCGCCGCAAAGCGCGCGCGGGCGGGCACGCCGGCCGCCTTGGCGCCATAGGCATATTGGCCCCAGTTGAGAAAGGCTTCGGCCAGATCGGCCTTGCCCTGCCACTCGCCCGTGTCCATCAGCCCCTGCAGGCCTGCCCCATAGGCGCCCGGCTTGGCGCCGAAAATGCGGTGCCCGGCTGCCATGGCGGCCTGGTCCTGGTCCAGCCCCTGCGCCATCAGACCGAGCGCTTCGCTGCGCATGCCGGCGGCGATGGGGTTTTCCTCGGCCGGCTCGTCCAGCGCCCCGATGGCGCGGATGGCGCGGTCGAACAGGGCGATCTGGGCGGGAAAGGCATCGCGGAAAAAGCCCGAGATTTTCAGCGTCACGTCCACGCGCGGGCGGCCCAGTTTGGCCAGCGGCACGATCTCATAGCCCGAAACGCGCAGCGAGGAAGGGTCCCACACCGGCTTGGCCCCGATCAGCGCCAGCGCCTGGGCGATGTCGTCGCCGCCCGTGCGCATATTGGCCGTACCCCAGGCCGAAAGCGCCACGGCCTGCAGATAGGTGCCATGGTCCTGCAAATGGCGCAGCACCAGGTTTTCCGCCGATTTGCGGCCCAATTCCCACGCCGTGGGCGTGGGCACGGCGCGATTGTCCAGCGAATAGAAATTGCGGCCCGTGGGCAACACGTCCAGCCGCCCCCGGCTGGGGGCGCCCGACGGGCCGGGGCGCACGAACTTGCCGTCCAGCCCATCGATGAGCGCGGCGATCTCGGCCGGCCCACTGGCCGCAAGGCGCGGGCGGATGATGGTTTCGATCGTCTCCAGCACCGCGGCGGTGGCCGTCCAGGCCGGGTCCGGGGGCGTGCCTTGGGCCAGGTCGGCGGCCAGGGTTTCGAGATGCTCGACCACGTCGCCCACCCGGCGCCAGGGCGCGGGACCGATTTGCGGCCCGGTCCAGGGCGCGCCCAAAGTGGCGGTGAGCGGATCGAAGCCCAGCTTCAGATCATCGGCCAGGGCGCGGATCAGCGAGGCTTCGCCCGCCGTCTCCCCGCGCGGCACGCGGGCGAGGGCGACGATCAGGTCGCGTTCGAGCCGCCCTTGCGGCGCCTGGCCCAGAACGTGCAGCCCGTCGCGGATCTGGGCTTCCTTGAGTTCGCACAGGAAATTGTCGAGCACCAGCAGCGCCGCATCGTCCTCTTGCGGCAGGGTAACGTCCTGATCGAGCCGGGCATCGCGGGCGAAATCGAGAATGGCGCGCTTGAGGGTCGCCAACCGCCGCCGATCCAGCCCGGAGGCGGCGTAATATTCGTCGAGCAGGGCTTCGAGATCCTTGAGCGGTCCGTAGATTTCCGCGCGCGTCAGGGGTGGCACCAGATGGTCCACGATCACCGCGCCGGTGCGCCGCTTGGCCTGGGTGCCCTCGCCCGGATCGTTGACGATGAAGGGATAAAGATGGGGCAATTGCCCCCACAGCGCGCCGGGATAGCTCGCGCCATCGAGCGCCGTGGCCTTGCCCGGCAGCCATTCGAGATTGCCGTGCTTGCCGTTGTGAATCAGCCCGTGGGCGCCAAACTCGTGGACCAGCCAGAGATAGGCGGCGCAATAGGCGTGCGGGGGCACGAGGTCGGGATCGTGATAATTAGCCGCCGCATCCCGGTCATAGCCGCGCGCCGGTTGCAGCAGCACCGCCAGATTGTGCCAGACCAGCACGGGCAGGTGGAAGGCGCCATCGCCGCGCAGGAAGGGATCTGTCTCGGGTCCACCCCAGCGCGCCGTCACCGCCTGCTGAATCTCAAGCGGCAGGGTGGCTAACAGGTCCCGGTACCGCGCCAGATCGAGCCGAGCCGGGCTGGTGCCGCGCTGCGGCGCCGCATTGGTCGGCCCGGCCTGCAACATCTCGATCAGGGCATTGCCGTTTGCCGGGAGCGCCCTTCCCAGCTCATACCCGGCCTGGCCTAGCGCGCTCAGGATTTCGACGGTCGATTGGGGTGCATCATAGCCCACGCCATTGGCCAGCCGCCCATCGGCAATGGGATAGTTGGCCAGCACCAGCCCCACCTTTCGCGCGGCGCGCGGTGTGCGCCGCAGCCGCACCCAATTGGCCGCCAGCCGCACGGCGCGGGAAATGCCGCCCGCATCGGGAGCATAGCGCGCCAGCGGGCACTGGGTGCGCGCATGCCACACCGCCTCGGCCTTGTGGCCCACGATCAGCCCGCCGATGCGCCCATCGAGTTCTGGCAGCACCACCTGCATAGCCAGGTCCTTGGCCGTCAGCCCCTGGCTGTCGGCGTCATACTGCTCTTTGGGCCGCCCGCCCTGCACCAGCTGGATCACCGGGGCATCGACCCCGGCAAAGGGGTTGCGCTCATCCTCCAAGCCGTCCAGCCCCAGCGCAAAGCCGGTGAGATTGAGGATTGCCTGGGGCGCAAAGCGGGCAAAAATTGCCTGCACGAAGGCTACGCAGGCGCCCTCCTTGAGCGAGGAGACCATGATGGGCACCGGCGCCAGCCCCTGGGCCGCAGCCTCGGCCACCAGCGCTTCGAGCGTCCCCGTGCCCGCCCCTTCGAGCGCGGCGCGATAAAACAGGATCGGCACGAAGGCCTGCTCTCCACAGCCCAGATGGGCGACCAGATCCTCGGCCGTGGTCAGGCCCAGCGCGGGGTGCCACAGCCCGAAGCGGGGAAAAGGCTGGGGTGGCGTGTCGGGCGGGGGTTCACCGGCCGCCAACGCGCGAAAGGCGTCGAGCAGCGCCTGGGCGTTTTCCGGTCCCCCGGCGGTAAAGAGGCCATGAAGGCGCTCATGGGTCTCAGGATCGATGGTGGAGCGCTGCGCCAGCACCGGATCGGGCGTCGCCTCGCCCGGCAGCAGCACCAGGGGGATGTTTCGGCTCAGGCACAGGGCGGTCAGCTCATCCACGCCATAGCGGAAATAGGCGCTGCCGCCCAAAAGGCGCAGCACCACCAGCCTGGCCTGGGCCACGGTCTGTTCCAGCCACAGATCCACCGAGAGATTGTGCGCAAGCCGCATGAGATTGGCCAGGCGCAGCTCGGTTTCTCCCGCCCGGTCGGCGGCAGCCGCCAGCATGGCCAGCTCGCTATCGGCCGCCGAGGCAAACACGATGGCGCCCGGCGCCTGTCCAAGGTCGATCGCCTCGCCCTCGTGCTGCAGCGCACCCGCCTGGGCGGAAAGCAGATGCATCAATCCTCCTCGCGCCGCTCTGCCAAAGCGCGCAGATTGCGCTTGAACGCCATGGTGCCTTCCACGTCGCCGGTCATGTCATTGGCCGCAAAGCGTACCGGAATCTGGTGATAGCGCCGATTGGCCAGCGCCTTGGCGCGTTTGTAGCCCACCCAGTCGGGTCGCCCGAACCGAAACCCCCAATAGCCCACCGCATGCAGCGCCGCCGCCATCACCCACGGATCGCGATCGTGCAGTGCCCCTAGCATGGCCGCGCGGGCTCGGCGGTCGCTCCGGGTGAGGCCCAGGCCCATCAGCAGGTCGATCTTTTTGTGCACGCGGCTCAGTCTCATCGTCCGATCCCTTGGCTCCCGTCACGCTCCGCGCCCCTCCTCCCCCTGTCAGGGGGAGAGGAATTGACTGTTGGGCCTGCACACAGTTCGCCAAAAGCGAAGCCTTGCACCGCATCCTCAGCATTGGCCTCCTCCCCCTATCAGGGGGAGGGTCGGGGTGGGGGTGCTCTCCCCAGGCTCGGCGGCCGGGCCACCCCTCAGCGCGCTGCTCATGCCTTAAGAAACACCCCGCCGCAGCCCACGTGTCGCCTCCCCCTAAGCCGCCTCGCCCAGGATCGCCGCAATGCCGGTGCGGTCGAGCGGACTTTGGCCGATCACCACCAGGGCAGTGTCGCGCGCCTCGTCGGGGCGCCAGGGGCGGTCGAAGAAGGCGTTGAGGCGGGGGCCGACCGCCTGGATCGAGAGCCGGGCAGGGGAGCCGGGCACGGCGGCAAAGCCCTTGAGGCGCAGCACGTCGCCGCGCGCCAGCGTGCGGCTGATGGCGGCCAGCAACGCATCCTTGCCGGCAATGGCAGGCAGCGTCACCACGAAGGAATCGAAATCGTCGTGTTCATGGCCTTCCCCGCCATGCTCGAGCTCATGGGCCGATTGGCGCCCCTCGATATGGGCTTCGCTCCGGGCGTCCAGCCCCAACAGCGCCGAAAGATCCACCGCGCCATTGGCGGCGTGGATCAGCCCCGTGCCCGGGCGCATGGCGGCACGCAGGCCCGCCTCCACGCTCGAAAGCGTTGCGGGCGCCACCAGATCGGTCTTGTTGAGCACCACCAGGTCGGCGGCCACCAGCTGGTCGGCGAACAGCTCGCCCAGCGGCGTTTCGTGGTCGAGCATGGCATCGGCACGGCGCTGGGCATCGAGCGCGGCCTCGTCGCCCGCAAACCGCCCCTCGGCCAGAGCCTCCGCGTCCACCACGGTGATCACCCCGTCGATGGTCACCTCGGCCTTGATCTCGGGCCAGTTGAAGGCCCTGACCAGAGGCTGCGGCAGCGCCAGGCCCGAGGTTTCGATGATGATGTGATCGGGCCGGTCGGGGCGGTCGAGCAGCGCCTTCATGGTAGGGATGAAATCGTCGGCCACGGTGCAGCAGATGCAGCCATTGGCCAGCTCGATCATGTCCTCTTCCCGGCACGTTTGATCGCCGCATCCGGCCAGAACGGACTTGTCGATGCCCAGTTCGCCGAATTCGTTGATGATCAGCGCCAGGCGCTTGCCCTTGGCATGGGACAGAACGTGCCGGATCAGCGTGGTCTTGCCCGCGCCCAGAAAGCCGGTGATGACGGTGGTGGGGATCTTGCTCATTTTCAAAAGCCTTTCAGGCCTCGACAAGGTCACGGCGCAGGGCCGGACCAATACGAAGCGCCGCCTCTGCGGCGGTCAAAACAGATGGGAAATCATAGGCTGCGCAAAGCCGCGACCCTGCCACTGGCGGCAAACGCCCTGCGCGCGACCCTTAGGTTCAGCGGCGCGATCGGCCCATAGGGGGGCGCACCGGCTGTGCACTTTCGTGCCGCAGAGCGAGACTTAAGGCACCCGCGCCAACGCCAATGGGATCGGGACTGGACTGAAACTGGATATTCAAGGCTGCACCCTCCGTGCGCTTAAAGTGCGGAACCCCTATCGGTCCCCTCTGGTGCGCTGGCAGGTCTCCTGGCTGGCGGTGTCTTTGGCGCGCGTTCCCCCTTCCCGGCCCCTGGGGACCAGTGGGATATCGAAACGCGCTCACCGCTTACAGTTGCGGGGGCAGCCACGGCTTTGCGCCCTGATGTGTACGTCGCACCGTGTTCCCTTTTGATCCTCGCCCCACGATGATGGGGCAAAGAACCAGCACATCCCCTAGCTCTGCCACGAGCCCGAGGCTGCGGTCAATGCCGGGTTGCTCCCTGCCGGCTCAGGCCTGGCCGATGCACTGGGCGCACTGGCCGCGGATTTCCACCATGGTCAGCACCGGGCGAAACCCCTTCTGCGCCGAGATTTCCGCAAGCCGTCCGGCCATGGCGGGGTCGTTGAATTCCTCCACCTTGCCGCAATCCTGGCAGATGGCGAAGGCCACGCTCCCGGCCCCGTGGCAATGGGCATCGGCACAGGCCACGAACGCATTGAGGCTTTCGAGCCGATGGGCCAGGCCCCGTTCCACCAGCTTTTCGAGCGCCCGATAGACCTGCAGCGGGGCGCGCAGGCCATCATCGCGCAGCCGGTCGAGAATGTCATAAGCCGAAAGCGGGGCGTGGGCCGTGGCCAAAGCGTTCAGCACCAGCCCCTGGTTGCGCGTCAGATCGCGCGGTGCCTCATGTGCGTGTGCCATGTGTCGCCTTTCTGGACCAGAGCCGGCGGACGGGAACCGCCAGCGAGAGAACGAACAGAACCAGTGCCATCACCACGATGGAAGGTCCCGAGGCGGTGTCCCAGTTGAGCGAGCCAAACAGCCCGCCCACCACCGAGAGCGCCCCCAGCACCGCCGCGATCAGCGCCATCTGCTCAGGCGTGCTCGACAGCCGCCGCGCGGTTGCCGCCGGAATGATCAGCAGCGAGGTGATCAGCAGCACGCCCACCAGCTTCATGGCAATGGCGATGACGCTGGCCATCAGGATCATCAGCAACAGCCGCGAGGCTTCCGGCCGCAGCCCCTCGGCCTCGGCCAGTTCCGCGCTGACGGTTCCCGCCAGCAGCGGCCGCCAGGCCAGCGCGATCACCGCCAGGATCACCGCGCCGCCGCCCCAGATCAGATAGATATCGAGCATGGAGACCGAAAGGATGTCGCCGAACAAAAACCCCATAAGGTCGATGCGCACCGTGGTCAGGAACCCCACCAGCACCAGCCCTACCGCCAGCGTCGAGTGCGACAAGATCCCCAAAAGCGCATCGGTGGAGAGCGTTGCCTGGCGTTGCAGCAGCAACAGCGCGCCGGCCACCAGCACCGCCACGGCGAACACCCCGGCGGTCATGTTGAGGTTAAAGAGGAACGACAGCGCCACGCCCAGCAGCGCCGAATGGGCCATGGTGTCGCCGAAATAGGCCATGCGCCGCCACACCACGAAGCACCCCAGGGGCCCCGTCACCAGCGCCAGCCCCACCCCGGCCACCACGGCGCGCGAGAAAAAATCGGTCAGCATCCGCGCGGTCCCTTAATGGGCATGGTCGTGGTGGTCATGATCGTGATGGTCGTGCGCATGCACGGCCCCATCAGGGCCATGCTCGTGATCGTGGCTGTGGCGATAGATCGCCAGGGTTCCCGCAGCCCGCGCGCCGAAGAGCTTGCGATATTCATCGCTGCGCGCCACGGAATCCGGGGTCCCCCGGCAGCACACATGGCCGTTGAGGCACAACACCGTATCGGTATCGGCCATCACCACGTGCAGATCGTGGCTGATCATCAGGATGCCCGCCCTGGTGGTGTCGCGAATGGTCTTGACCAGGTCGTAAAGCGCCACTTCGCCGGAAAAATCCACCCCCTGCACGGGCTCGTCGAGCACCAACAGGTCGGGCTTGCGAATCATGGCGCGGGCAAACAGCGCACGCTGGAATTCCCCGCCAGAAAGCTCCTGCACCTGGGCATCGGCCAGATGCGCAATGCCCACGGCCTCCAGGGCGTGCGCGATATCGGCCTGGGCATGCCGCCCGGTCAGTGTCATCAGGCGCGCAACCGTTAGCGGCAGGGTCCAGTCCACGCTGAGCTTTTGGGGCACATAGCCCACCACCAGGCCAGGCCGGCGCGTCACCGTGCCGGCGCTGGGGCGCAACACTCCGGTGGCGACCTTTGCGGTGGTGGATTTGCCCGAGCCGTTGGGGCCGATCAGGGTCACGATCTCGCCGCGCCGGATCGACAGGTCCACGCCCTTGACCAGCCAGCGCGATCCCACGCGCACGCCCACGCCGGCCAGGTCGATCAGCACTTCGGGGCTGTGCCGCATATCCATGCGCTTGCTTTCTTTCCAAAGGCTCGGCTTGACGAGCCGATATACGTTATAGCATAACGCCGCTCAAGCGTAATAAGATAACATATCGGAGCCTGCCCATGCGCATTCCCCAAGCCCTCGCGCTCACCGCCTTTGCCAGCCTGATGCTGACCGGCACGGCCCTGGCCGAAGTGCCCAGCGTGGTGGCCACCATCAAGCCGGTACACGCGCTGGTCGCTGCCGTCATGGGCGAGCTGGGCACGCCTGCGCTCATCGTCAAGGGCGGGGCCTCGCCCCACACCTATGCCCTCAAACCCTCCGACGCGGCCGCGCTGCAAGGGGCCGATCTGGTGTTCTGGACCGGCCATGGCATGGAGCTGTTCTTGGGCGATGCGCTCGACACCCTGGCCGCCAATGCCACCACCGTCGAACTGGCCAAGGCCGAGGGCCTGGAGCTGTTGCCCATCCGCGAAGGCGGCGCCTTCGAGGCGCATGTGCATGAAGGCGAAGAGGATCACGATCACGAGGAGCATGCCGAAGGCGCCCATGAGGGTCACGACCACGACGAGGCCGACCATGACCATGCCGAAGGCGAGCACGATCATGAGCACGAGGCCCACGACCATGCCGGGCACGACCATGCCCAGGCCGGCGAGGCCGACATGCATTTCTGGCTCGATCCGCAAAACGCCAAGCCCATGGTGACCGCCATCGCCCAGGCCCTGAGCACCGCCGATCCCGCAAATGCTGCGGTCTATCAAGGCAATGCCGCCGCCGAAGCGGCCCGGCTCGACGCCCTGACCGCCGAGCTTGCCGCCACCTTGGCCCCGGTTGCAAACAAGCCCTTCATCGTCTTTCACGATGCCTACCAGTATTTCGAGAACCGATTCGGGCTCACCGTTGCGGGCTCGATCACCGTCACCCCCGAGGTCGCCCCCGGCGCCCAGCGGCTTAGCGAGTTGCGCGCCAAGGTGTCCGAGCTGGGCGCCACCTGCGTTTTCGCCGAACCCCAGTTTGAACCGGCCGTGGTGCAAACCATCATCGAGGGCACGTCGGCCAAAGCCGGGACGCTCGACCCCGAAGGCGCGGGCCTGACCGAAGGGGCCGAGCTTTATCCGACGCTATTGCGCGGCTTGGCCAGCTCGCTGGTGGACTGCCTGCACTAGGGGGGCTGAGGGAAGAAACCCCCACCCTGCCTCCCCCTGACAGGGGGAGGAGATCGAGGGGAGAGTTCTCTGGCTCGCCCCTCCGGGGAGAGGGCGAGGGGGAAGGGCCACGCATCAGCAGCCAGTTAAATGCGCTGCAAGCAAGAAACCCCCGCCCGGCCTCCCCCTGATAAGGGGGGGGAGATCGAGGGGAGGGCTTCGTGACCCCCCACCGCACCGGCCCGTTCCTCCCCTCCCAGGGGGAGGCTAGGTGGGGGTCCTCCACCAGAGCGAGCGCCCCCCGCACCCCAAAACTCGCCCCCTACCGCAACGGCCCCTTGAAAATAAAGAACGCCCCCAGCGCGATCAGGCCGAAGCCGACGCCGTGGTTGAGCGTCAGCTTCTCGCCCAGGTAGAACACCGCAAACAGCGCGAACACCGAGAGCGAGATCACCTCCTGGATGGTTTTGAGCTCAGCCGCGCTATAGGTGCCATAGCCGATGCGGTTGGCCGGCACGGCGAACCAGTATTCGACAAACGCAATGCCCCAGGAGATCAGCACCGCCACCCACAGCGCCGCGCCGGGGAATTTCAAGTGCCCGTACCAGGCAAAGGTCATGAAGAGGTTGGACGCGATCAGGAGCCCGATCGGCGCCAGGGTGGGAAAGTTCAAACCCATGTCAGTGTTCTCGAAAGACCAGATGCGCCCCTATGGCGCCCAGCCCATCAGTTGCGCCAGGCAAGCCCCGTTGTGCAAGCCCCCACGCAGCCAGCGGCGCTCGGGTGCGTTAGGGGTGTCATGAAAGCCATTATCGTGGCCCTCGAGCCCAGCCCCGAACCGCAACTCTTGCGCCTGCAACTGGAACATCTGGGCGCCCAGGTGCGGCTGGTCGATCTCGGCCGCCCTAGCGAGCTCTTTTCCAGCCTCGATTTTTACGGCCAACCGGCCGATCTGGCCATCCTGTGCGGCCATGGCGACGAGGCCGGCTTCATCCTGCCCGAGTTGGCCGAAGGCGTCGATCCGCTGGTTTTGCCCAACCGGCGGCTCACCCCGCAAATTTTGGCCGAAAACCTGGTCTCGGCTCCGCCCACCGTCATTTCCACCGCTTGCGACACCGGTCACAAGGCCTTTGCCGAAGCCTTTTTTGGCGTGGGCACGCGCAGCTATATCGCGCCGGTGGGCTATCCCGATGGCGGGGTGGTCCCCATCCTGCTCGGCGTCGCGTTTTATCGCGTGGTCTATGCCGGGGCCTCCTGGCCCGCTGCCTTCCGCGCCGCCAGCATGGTGTTCACCCTCGAAAACGGCTTTGCCGCGCATCTGGCGCGCTGATCAGCACATCGTTTCCCGCAAGCCCCCCGCCAGCCGATCGGCCAGCGCCGCACCGGCCACCGCCTCGCTCGCGCCGTATTCCAACGTAAACCCGGCTAGGCCCCGTCCCGCACATACGGGTATGATCCGTCCTGCCCGCCGCCAGCCCGCGCTTTGGCTGGTCCAGGCCGCCAACGCCTCGGTCTGAACGGCAGGGATCGGGGCAAACCCCGCCGCCTGGTCCTCGGCCATGGCCTGGCGCAGTCCCTGGGCCAGGCCGCCCGGCACCATGGGTCCCCAGAACAGGGTCAGCCGCACCGTCGTGCCGCGATTGCGCAGCACCAGGCGCGGCGCGCTTGCCGAGGATAGCCCGAAGGGCTGCAAGTGGTCGGGCACCATCAGGCTAAAGCCCGCGCCGGGCGGCGCCACTTCGCGCCAGCCCTCCTGCGCCATGGCCGGCCCGCCGGCCGACATGAGCAGCAGCAGGGCAAAGTGTCGCAGCACCAGCCAGACATGCCCCGCAAGAACGGCCACAGGCGACCGCGCGGGCCCGCCCACTGTGGCAGAACGGCCACGACGTTCACATCCCGGCAACATCTGCGGGCGCACATTGGCCTGGTGCGATCGAACCTCCTCCCGATGCTTCGGTCCCGTCACCTGGTTTCAAGCCTCCCCCCGGTCGGGCGCCGCCGCCCACCGGCCAATGCCATTTGGACGCCCTCATGATCGATCTTTCGCCCCCGCTCGCGCAAAAAACCATCGGTATTCTGGGCGGCATGAGCAACCACGCCACCGCCCAATACTATGCCATGCTAAACACCGAGATGGCCAAGGCTCATGGCGGGGCCGGCAATCACCTGGCCGAGCTGGTCATCGTGTCGGTCGACTACGGCAATATCGAGCTCTTCGTGTTCAACGATCGCTGGATCGAGGCCCAGGCCTATCTGGCCGAAAAGCTCGACCGGCTCGAAGCGGCCCGGCCCGACATCGTCCTGTGCGCATCCAACTCCATGCACCTGGCCTTCGAGCCGGTGATCGAGGCGCGCGACACGCCCTATATCCACATCGCCGATGCCACGGGCGCTGCCATGCGCCAGGCCGGCATGAGCCGGGTCGGCCTGTTGGGCACGCGCTTCACCATGGGCTCGCCCCAGATGCGCACGCGGTATGCGCAAGGCTGGGGCATCGACGTCATCGTGCCCGATGCGGCCGGCCAAGCCATTGCCAGCGACATCATCTTAGGCGAACTCTGCCACGGGCTGGTCACCCAATCGGGCCACGCCATTCTCGTGGCCGAGATCGAACGGCTCAAGGCGCGCGGCGCCCAGGGCATCATTCTGGGCTGCACCGAATTGTGCCTCACCTTCACGCACGACACCGTTCTGGGCCTGCCCGTGTTCGACACCACGGGCCTGCACGTCAAGGCGGCGGTCGATTTCGTCATGGGCGACCAAACCCTGGTCATGCGCGGGCGCGGCCACCGGCTTGACCCTCAGTCTGTGACTGCCTAGAACCGGCCTTATGCGCAGCGTTCCCGTAGTGGACTGACACAGTCCCCGGTGCGGCTTACCCATCAGGGAGCCTAGTCCGGTGCTGCAAGTCTTTGAGAACACTGCCTCTTTTTCAACCGAGAGGCAAAACACATGGTTATGGAGCTCGCTCTCCCTCCCGCCACCGGCATCATGCTGTGTGGCCATGGCAGCCGCAATCAGCTTGCGGTGGGCGAATTTGCCAGTCTCGCCGAAGGCCTGCGCCGGCACCTGCCGGGCGTGCCGGTGGAATACGGCTATCTCGAATTTGCCAATCCGGTCATCCACAAGGGCCTCGATGCCCTGCGGGCTCAGGGCGTCAAGCGCATCCTGGCCGTGCCCGGAATGCTGTTTGCCGCCGGCCACGCCAAGAACGACATCCCCTCCGTGCTCAATTCCTATGCCGCCCTGCATGGGAATTTCCCCATCACCTATGGGCGCGAGCTGGGCATCGATCTCAAGATGATCCGCGCCGCCGGCGACCGCATCCAGGCCGCGCTGGCCGCCGCGCCCGATCAGGGCGTGGGCCGGCACGAAACCCTTTTGATGGTGGTGGGGCGCGGCGCCTCCGATCCCGATGCCAATTCCAACGTCGCCAAGGTCATGCGCATGCTCTGGGAGGGCATGGGCTTTGGCTGGGGGGAGGTGGCCTATTCGGGCGTCACCTTCCCGCTGGTCACTCCCGCGCTCGAACACGCCGTGCGCCTGGGCTATAAACGCGTGGTGGTATTTCCCTATTTCCTCTTCACCGGGGTCCTGGTCAAACGCATCTATGCCGCCGTGGACGAGGCGCAGGCCGCCCATCCGGGCATCGAGTTCCTCAAGGCCTCATATCTCAACGATCATCCGCTGGTCATTCAAACCTTCCTCGACCGCATTCGGGAAATGCTGGTGGGGCAGAATTTGATGAACTGCGCCATGTGCAAATATCGCGAGCAGGTGCTGGGCTTCGAAGCCGAAGTGGGCCTGGCGCAGGAAAGCCATCACCACCACGTCGAGGGTGTCGGCGGGGGCCTGGAAAACTGCCCCTGCAACGGCGATTGCGATGCCTCATGCCGCGACGAAGCCTTCTGCAAGGCCCATGGCCTGCCCTTCACCCCGCTGCACGCTCATGAGCCGCATGAGCATGAGCACGGGCACGATCACGGCCATCACCACCACCATCACGGGCATGACCATGGTCACCACCACCACGACCACGCCCTGAGCTATCGCAAGCCCGGCGCCTTCACGCTCGAGCTGCCGGTGCCCGCGCCCGATCACCACCACCATCCCTATCCCCATGCCGATCACCCCTTAGGTCCCAAAACCCTGCCAAAGGTGCCCGGCGCTCTGGCCCGCGCCGAACGCAAGCCGCGCTGATGGCGCTGTTTGACCGCTATCTGGCGGTGGACTGGTCGGCGCGCAACGTGCCGGCCACGGGCAAGGACACCATCTGGATCGCCGAGGCCCACCGCCAAGGCGGGCGCCTGGTGCTGTCCGCCAGCGCCAATCCCGCCACCCGCCACGCGGCCATGGCCGAAATCACCGCCACGCTGCGCGCCGCCCGCGCCGCCGGCGAACGGGTGATGCTCGGCTTCGATTTCGTCTTCGGCTATCCCACGGGCGCTACCCAGGCGCTCACCGGCGCGGCCGACTGGCGGGCCCTGTGGGCTCTCCTGGCATCCCGCATCGAGGACGCGCCCGACAACCGCTCCAACCGCTTTGCGCTCGCTGCCGCACTCAACGGCGAACTGGGGCCCCTGGGCCCGGCCTTCTGGGGCCACCCCCACGGCCAATCCGTGCCCGGCCTGGCGCCCACCCGCCCGGCGCACGATTATCCGCATCTGCGCGAGCGGCGCCTGGCCGAAAGCCGCTCGGGCGGCGCCCAGCCGGTGTGGAAGCTTACCGGGGCAGGGGCCGTAGGCAGCCAGACCCTTTTGGGCATCCCGCGGCTCCAAGCCCTGCGCACCGATCCCACCCTGGGCCCCGACATCGCCGTCTGGCCCTTCGACACCGCTTTTGCCGCCGATCTGTCGCGCCCCATTACCCTGGTCGAAATCTACCCCTCGCTCCTCCCGCTGAGCCCCGACGCGCCCAACCCCCGGGATCGCGCGCAGGTCGAAGCCTGCGTCACCCGCTTTGCCGAACTCGATGCTGCCGACCAGCTTCAAACCCTGCTCTCGGCCCCGCCCGATCTCGCCTCCGCCGATTTGGCCGCCGTCCTGGCCGAGGAAGGCTGGATCGCAGGGATTGGCCACGAAGCCCTCTTGCGCGCCCCGCCCGCCGCCACCCCCATCGCCTATCTGCGCGATCCGGCGGCCATCTACGCGCAAAGCTTTGCCACCATCGCCGCCGAAGCCGAACTGTCGCAGCTGCCGCCCGCTTTGCGTCCCGCCGCCATCCGCATGATCCACGCCTGCGGCATGGTCGATCTGGCGGCCGACATCGTGGGCGATGCGAGCCTGCCCGCCGCCGTCCGCGCCGCGCTGACGGCCGGTGCCCCCATTCTGTGCGATTGCGAAATGGTGCACTCGGGCGTCATTGCCCGCCTGCTGCCCGCCCACACCGAGCGCCTCGTCACCCTCAACGATCCGCGCGTGCCCGATCTCGCCAAGGCGCTGGGTACCACCCGGTCGGCCGCCGCGCTCGAGCTCTGGCGTGACAAGCTCGCCGGCGCCATCGTGCTGATCGGCAATGCCCCCACGGCGCTGTTTCATCTGCTCGACATGCTGGGGCAGGGGGCGCCCCGGCCCGCCGCCATCATTGCCGCCCCCGTAGGCTTTGTCGGCGCCGCCGAAAGCAAGGCGCTGCTGGTCGAGCGCGCCCAGGGCATTCCCTTTATCACCGTTCTGGGCCGGCGTGGCGGCTCGGCCATCACCAGCGCTGCGCTCAATGCGCTGGCCGGAGCCGCACAATGACGCCCTGGCTGACAATTTTAGGCATGAGCGAAGCTGGCCCCGCCGATCTCGCCCCGGCCGCACGCGCCGCCCTGGCCGCTGCGCCCGCCATCATCGGTCCGCAGCGCCTGCTCGATCGGCTCGCGCCGGGCCCCGCCGTCCACATCCCCTGGACCACCCCGCTTGCCGCCATGCTGGCCCAGCTCGACGCCCGGCGCGGCACGCCCACGCTGGTGCTCGCCACCGGCGATCCGCTCTGGTTCGGCATCGGCGCCACCCTGGCGCGCCGCTACGAGGCAGACGAAATGCTCGTCCTGCCGCACGTTTCCGCCTTCCAGCATGCCGCTGCCCGGCTCGGCTGGCCGCTCCACGCCGTCACCACGCTCTCGCTGCATGGCCGCCCCGTCGCCTCGCTCGCCCCCCATGTTCTCCCCAATAACCGCATCCTGGCCCTCACCGCCAACGCCGCCACCGCCGCGGAGGTCGCAGCGCTCCTCAGCGCGCGCGGCTATGGCCAAAGCCTCCTCACCGCGCTCGAAAATCTCGGCGCCCCCACCGAACGCATTACCTCGGCCCAGGCCGATGGCTTTGCCCACCCCATCGGCGATTTCTACGTCCTGGCCATTGCGTGCCGCCCCAGCCCCGGCGCGCCGCTGCTGCCGCCCGTGCCGGGCCTGCCCGACACGGCCTTCGTCTCCGATGGCCAGCTCACCAAGCGCGAAGTGCGCGCCGCCACCCTGGCCAAGCTCGCGCCCTATCCCGGCGCCTTGCTGTGGGATGTGGGCGCCGGCTGCGGTTCGGTCGCCATCGAATGGCTGCGCGCCGCCCTCGGCGCCCGCGCCATCGCCTTCGAGCGCGATCCGGGCCGCCTCGCCATGATCGCTGCCAATGCCCACGCCCTGGGCACGCCCAGCCTCGTTGTCACCCCCGGCGCCGCGCCGCAAAGCCTTGCCGACGCACCCGCGCCCGATGCCGTCTTCCTGGGTGGCGACGTCGCCAACGCCGCCCTGTTCGAGGCCTGCTGGTCCGCCCTCAAGCCCCATGGGCGGCTCGTCGCCAATGCCGTCACCCTCGATGGCGAGCAGGCGCTTTACGAGCGCCAGGCCCGTTTAGGCGGCGACCTCGCGCGCATCGACATCTCCGTGCTCGATTCCATCGGCACCCAGCGCGTGTTGCGCCCGCGCATGGCCGTCACCCAATGGCTGGCCGTCAAGCCCGGAGCCCCACAATGAGCGGCACGCTGCACCTGATCGGCGTCGGCCCCGGCGATCCCGAACTCATCACCCTCAAGGCCGCGCGCCTGTTGCAGGCCGCCCCGGTCATTGCCTATCCCCAGACCGGCCCCGATGCCGCGCTCGCCCGCGACATCGCTTCGCCGCATCTGGCCGCCAACGCCATCCACCTGCCCATTGCCCTGCCCATGGCCACCGACCGGGCCCCGGCCCAGGCCGCTTATGACGCCGCCGCGCAGGCCATCGCCGCCCATCTGCGTGCCGGCCGCGACGTCGCCTATCTGTGCGAAGGCGATCCGCTGTTTTACGGCTCCGCCATGTATCTGCTGGCGCGCCTTGGCCCCGATCTGCCGGTCGCCATCGTGCCCGGCGTCACCTCGCTCACCGCTGCTGCCGCCGCCATCGGCCGCCCGCTCGCCGCGCGCAACGAAGTGCTCAAGGTCTTGCCCGCCCCGCTGCCCGATGCCGTGCTGCGCGCCGAACTGGCCACCGCGCCCGCCGTCGCCATCATCAAGCTGGGTCGCCATTTCGACCGCATCCGCTCCCTGCTGATCGAAACCGGCCATGCGCCCGGCGCCATGGTGGTCGAACACGCCACCCAGGCCCGCCAGCGTCTCACCCCGCTGCTCGCCTTCCCCCATGCCGAGCGGCCCTATTTTTCCACCATATTGTGCTATCGCGGCACCGAGGCCTGGGCATGACCACTCCCATCGTCCTAACCTTTGCCCGGTCCGGGCACGACACCGCCCGCCGCATCGCCGCGTTGCTGGGCGCCGAGCTGCGGCTCGATCCGCCCTCAGAGAGCGTGCCGCAGGCCTTTGCCCAGCGCCGCCCCATCATCGGGGTCTGCGCCGCCGGCATTCTCATTCGCCTGCTTGCCCCCCATCTGGGCGACAAGAGCGGCGAGCCCCCCGTGCTCGCCGTCAGCCAGGACGGCACCCAGATCGTGCCGCTTCTGGGCGGCCATCACGGCGCCAACCGGCTGGCCCGCACCCTCGCCGAACAGTTGGGCGCCACTGCCGCCCTCACCACCGCCTCCGATGCCCGCTTCGCGCGCGGCCTCGACGAGCCACCTTTTGGCTATCACCTCGCCAATCCCGCCGCCGCCAAGCCCGCCATGGCCGCGCTGCTTGCAGGCGCTGCCATCCGCCTTTCCGGCACCGCGCCTTGGCTCGCCGAGGCCGGCTACCCCATCGCCCCCGATGGCACGGTAGCCGTCACCGTCACCCATCAGGCCGGGGCAGGGGAGGGGCTGGTATTTCATCCCAAGACCCTGCTCGCCGGTATCGGCTGCGAGCGTCACACCCCGGCGGACGAGATCATCGATCTGGTGACCGCCACCTTCGCCCAGGCCGGGCTGGCGCTCGACAGCCTGGCGGGTCTGGCCTCCATCGAACTCAAGGCCGACGAGCCCGGCCTTTTGGCCGCTGCCCGCCATTTCGGCGTGCCTGTGCGGTTTTTCTCCGCTGCCGAACTGGCCGCCGAGCGCGACCGGCTGGTCAATCCCTCCGCCATCGTCGAGGCCGAAACCGGCACGCCCGGCGTTTCCGAAGCCTGTGCGCTCAAGGCCGGCACGCTTTTGGTGCCCAAGCGCAAATCCCGCCGCGCCACCTGCGCCATCGGCCTTGCGCCCGCGCCCATTGACCCAGCCACTCTGGGCCGCGCCCCCGGGCAGCTCCATATCGTGGGTATCGGCCCCGGCGATGCCCCCACCCGCACCGCCTCGGCCGTCGCCGCCTTGCGCGCCTCGGGCGACTGGGTCGGCTATGGGCTCTACCTCGATCTCGTGTCCGATCTGCGCCAGGGCCAGGCCGAACACCGCTTCCCCCTGGGCGATGAAGAACCCCGCGTTCGCCACGCCCTGGAACTGGCCGCCACCGGCAAGACCGTGGCCCTGATCTGCTCGGGCGATGCCCAGATCTATGCCATGGCCGCTCTGGTCTATGAACTGCTCGCCGCCACCGGCCCCCGCGCCCTCACCGACGCCGCCCGCCGCGTCGGCGTCGACAGTCACCCCGGCATCTCCGCCCTCCAGGCCGCCTCCGCCAGGGCCGGAGCGCTGATCGGCCACGATTTCTGCGCCATTTCGCTCTCCGATCTCCTCACCCCGCGCGCGGACATCCTCAAGCGCCTTGATGCCGCCGCCCAAGGCGATTTCGTCACCGCGCTCTACAATCCCCGCTCCCTGCGCCGCACCGACCTGATCGAAACCGCCAAGGCCGTGTTCCTGGCCCACCGCCCGCCGCAGACCCCTGTTCTCATCGCCACCAGCCTGGGCCGCCCCGAAGAGCGCGTGCGCCTGGTCTCGCTCGACGCGTTCGATCCCACCGAGATCGACATGCTCACCATCGTCCTTATCGGGGCCTCCACCTCCGTCTCCTTTGTCCGCCCCTCCGGCCACCCCGCCGCCTTCACCCCGCGCGGCTACGCCAAAAAATCCACCCCATGACGCGCCTCTCGCCCGCCTCAGGTGTTGTTCGATCCACTACCCTCTCCCCCTCATCCCCTCGCCCCGCCGGGGAGAGGGCCAGGGTAAGGAGCCTTGCCAAGTGCACCCCTGCCGCACCGGCGCGCTACCCCCACCCCAACCCTCCCCCTGCCAGGGGGAGGGAGCCCGCCGCTCCGTGTCCAACCCCACACCCCGGCCTCGCCGCATCCGCCCCCTCCCCCTCCCAGGGGGAGGGTCGGGGTGGGGGTCTCCCGCCCCCAGCCCCATCGTCCCCACGCCCCTCTGGGGAGAGGGCCAGGGTGAGGGGCCCCCGCGCACCAACCCACCCCAGCAACACGCCGAAAGCCCATCATGACCGTCTATTTCATCGGCGCCGGCCCCGGCGCTCCAGATCTCATCACCCTGCGCGGCCAGCGGCTGATCGAGCGCTGTCCGGTCTGCCTTTATGCCGGCTCGCTGGTGCCCACCGAGATCGTCGCCGCCGCGCCTGAAGGCGCTCTGGTGCGCGATACCGCCCCGCTCCATCTCGATGAAATCATTGCCGAAATCGTGAGTGCTCACGAAGCCGGCCACGACGTGGCCCGCGTCCATTCCGGCGATCCCTCGCTCTACGGCGCCATTGCCGAGCAGATGCGGCGGCTCGATGCTCTGGCCATTCCCTATGAGGTCGTGCCCGGCGTGCCCGCTTTTGCCGGAGCCGCCGCGCGGCTAGCCACCGAGCTGACCCTGCCCGAAATCGCCCAGACGGTCATCCTTACTCGCACGGCGGGCAAGGCCAGTGCCATGCCGGAGGGCGAAAGCCTGGAAATCCTGGGCCAGTCCAAGGCGACCCTGGCCATCCACCTCTCCATCCGCAACCTGGCTTATGTCGAGGCCGCGTTAACCCCTCATTACGGCGCCGATTGCCCGGTGGTGGTGGTCTATCGCGCTACTTGGCCCGACGAGCAGGTGCTGGTCACCACGCTTGCCGCCATGCGTCAGGCGGTGCGCGAGGCCAAGATTACGCGCACGGCGCTGGTTTTCGTCGGCCGCGTGTTCGGGGCCGAGCACTTCCGCGACTCCAGCCTTTATGATGCGGGCTTTGCCCATGTCCTGCGCAACAAGGGCAAGAAATCGGCCCGTCAGGACCCTGCCGCGTGAAGCCGGGCCAGCACCGCATCGATGTCGGGCACGCTGGGGGCGGGCGCAAGCGCTGGGCGCGCGATCATGATCACGCTCACGCCCAAAAGCCGCGCCGCTTCCAGCTTGGCCGCCGTCTGCGGGCCGCCGGCATTTTTCGACACCAGATGCGTCACGCCCTCCTGGGCCATCAGCGCCATTTCGCCCTCCACGTCATAGGGCGGGCGGCTGAGCAGCACCTGCGCACCCTCGGGCAGTTCCAGGGTCGGCGCCTCGATCACCCGCACGATGAAGGTGTCGTCGCCGCGCGCGAAGAAGGGCGACAGGTCGCGCTGGCCCACGGTCAGCAACACCCGCGCACCGGCGGGCAGGGCAGCAGCGGCCTCGGCAGCATCGGCCACCTCGATCCAGGGGGCATCGGCCGGCGCCGTCCAGGCCGGGCGCTCGAGGCGCAAGAATTGAACGCTGCTCAAATGTGCCGCTTCGACCGCATGGCGCGACATCACCGCCGCATAGGGGTGGGTGGCGTCGATAAGCCAGTCGAAACCCTCGTCCCGCAGATAGCGCGCCAGCCCCTGCGGCCCGCCAAAGCCGCCGCGCCGGATTGCGCCCTGGGGCAGCATCGGGTCCCCGGTGCGCCCGGCCAGCGCGGTGGTGATATCATGGCCCAGCGCCACCAGCCGGTCGGCCAGCTGCCGTGCCTCGCCCGTGCCGCCCAAAATCAGGATCTTCATTCAGGCCTCGCCCACGATGGTGCCGCCCCGGTCCACCACCAGGATTTTCACTTGCGTTTTGGGCCCCACGATTGCCTGCGCCTGGGCCCGCGCCGCTTCGGCCACGCTATCGGCGATCGGCAGGCGCAAACTGCCACACAATGCCAACACCTGGTTGGCCATCTCCAACGTATTGATGCGGGCCACCACGTCTGGCGCGGCGCCCAGTTTGGCCGCCATCTCCGCCAGCATGGCAAAATCCACCGTGCCGCGCGCCGAGTGCAGGTCCATCGCTCCCTGCGCCAGTTTGCTGAGCTTGGCGAAGCCCCCGGCAATCGTCACGGTCTCGACCGGGTTGCGGCGAATGTATTTCAGCAGGCCGCCGACAAAATCACCCATGTCTACAAAGGCTTGCAGCGGCAGGTCCAGCCGGGCCATGGCGGCTTTTTCCGAGGTGTCGCCGGTGGCGCCCACCAGATGGCTGAGCCCCATGGCCCGCGCCACGTCCACACCGCGTTGGATCGAGGCGATCCAAGCCGCGCAGGAATAGGGCACGACTATCCCCGTCGTCCCCAGGATCGACAGGCCGCCAACGATGCCAAGTCGCGGATTCCACGTCTTTTCCGCCAGTCTGTCCCCGTCTTCCACCCCCACCGTGACCGTGAAGTCGGGAGCGATTCCGGCGGCGTCGCACAGCTCGTGAACCACTTGCGTCATCATCCGGCGCGGCACCGGGTTGATGGCCGGCTCGCCCACGCCAATGGGCAGGCCGGCCTTGGTCACCATGCCAACCCCTTGTCCCGCCTTGAAGATCACGCCCGCTCCCGCTTGTCCCCGCCTGACTTCGGCCCACACCAGCGCACCATGGGTGACGTCCGGATCGTCCCCGGCATCCTTGATGATCCCGGCTTTGGCATAATCGGCCCCCAGTTCCTGGGCCGCCAGGGCAAAGCTCGGGGACTGTCCGCCGGGGAGGATAATCTGCACGGGATCGAGAAAATCATGGCCCAGCAAGGCACTAAGCGCCGCCTTGGTGGCGGCGGTGGCGCAGGCGCCGGTTGTCCAGCCCCGGCGCAGGGGCCGGCCATCCAAGCTCTCTGGGGTGCTCATGGTGCTATGCTATACCCAACCCCATGCCCAAGGACCACTCCATGACCGGCCCCTTCGCTCAACTCGATGGCGCCGCCTTCCCGCCCTTCGAGCCCGGCACCGTCTGGCTGGTCGGCGCCGGCCCCGGCGCGGCCGGGCTGATCACGCTTTTAGGCTATCACGGCTTGGCCCAGGCCGATGTGATCGTGTACGACGCGCTGGTGTCACAAGACCTTTTGTCACTTGCTAACCCATTGGCCGAAAAGATTTTTGCTGGCAAACGCGGCGGCAAGCCCTCGCCCAGGCAGGCCGATATCACACTGCAATTGATCGCCTTGGCCCAGGCCGGCAAGAAGGTTCTGCGCCTCAAGGGCGGTGACCCCTATATGTTCGGGCGCGGCGCCGAAGAGGCGCTGACGCTTGCCGCCCACGGCATAAAATTCCGCATCGTGCCGGGCATTTCTTCTGGCCTGGGCGGGTTAGCTTATGCCGGCATCCCCGTCACCCATCGCGACACCAACCATGCCGTGATCTTTCTCACCGGCCACGACGAAACCGGCGCCGTGCCGCAATCGGTCGATTGGGCGGCCATCGCCACGGCGGCGCCGGTGGTGGTAATGTATATGGCCGTCAAGCACTTAGGCTCGATTGCCGGCAAGCTCCTGGCCGCTGGGCGCGCGCCCTCCGACCGGCTGGCCGTGGTCTGCCATGCCAGCCTGCCCAACCAGGAAGTGCATGAAACGACGCTCGGGCAAATCGACCACCTGCCCACTTCCATTCCCACCCCCGCCATCATCGTTCTGGGCCCGGTCAGCCAGTATCGCGACGTGCTCGATTGGTATGCGGGCGGGCTGCGGGAGAACGGCTTTGGCTAACGGCCTCATCATCGCCGCACCCCGCTCGGGTTCGGGCAAGACTCTGGTAACGCTGGGAATTGTGGCCGCCTTGCGCGCTCTGGGCCGCTCGGTCGCGCCCGCCAAGACCGGACCCGATTATATCGATGCGGCATTCCTGTCCCGTGCCGCCGGGCGCCCGGCGATCAATCTCGATCCCTGGGCCATGACGCCCGGCCGCCTGCAAACTCTGGCGCAGGGCCATGCCGAGGGCGCCGACCTGCTGGTGGTGGAAGGGGTTATGGGGCTCTTCGATGGCGCCGCCGACGGTACCGGGTCGACCGGCGATCTGGCCGCCGCGCTGGGCCTGCCGGTGATCCTGGTGGTCGATGCCGACCGGCAGAGCCAGTCCATCGCGCCGCTGGTGGCCGGCTTTGCCAATTGGCGACCCAACGTCAGGGTGGCGGGCCTCATCGTCAATCGCGCCGCCAGCGCCCGGCACGAGGCCATGCTGCGCCAAGCCCTTGTGCCCACGGGGATTCCCGTTCTGGGCGTAATCCCGCGCCGCGCCGAGCTGGTGCTGCCCGAGCGTCATCTGGGCCTGGTGCTGCCCGATGAGATCGCCGAGTTCGCCGCCATACTTTCCGCCGCCGCCCAGGCCGTTGCCGAACATATCGATCTCGACCAACTCCAGGCGCTCGCCAGCCCCTTGCCCGGCGCCGGTCTGATCCGGCCGCTGCCGCCGCTAGGCCAGCACATCGCCATTGCCCGCGACGACGCCTTCGCCTTTCTCTACCCGCACCAACTGGCCGACTGGCGCGGGCAGGGGGCCGAGCTGTCGTTCTTTTCCCCCCTGGCCGATCAGGCGCCCGACCCTCGCGCCGATGCCGTGTTTCTCCCCGGCGGCTATCCCGAGCTGCACGCGCAAACCCTTGCCAATGCGGAGTATTTCAAGGCCGCTCTGGTGGTCGCCCGCGATAAGGGCACGCTCATTTACGGCGAATGCGGGGGCTTCATGGTGCTTGGCGAAAGCCTGGTCGACAAGACCGGCACGGCTCATGCCATGACCGGTCTTCTGCCCGTCACCACCCGCATCGATCGTCCCCGCCGCGTCCTGGGTTATCGACGGCTCATGCATGACAGCCCCTTGCCGTTTCCCCCGCGGCTCATGGGCCACGAATTCCACTATTCCTCGGCCCGGGCCAACGGGCTCGAACCGCTCTTTGCCGCCAGCGATGCTCTGGGCACGGTTCTGGCGCCCATGGGGGCGCGGATCGGGCGGGTGATGGGGTCTTACGCTCATGTCATCGATGCTGCGTGAGCCCTATGCACCCAGCCCTGCGCCAGAGTAGATAGAGCCATGGGCGCTTCCGCATTGATGGTCATGGGCACCGGGTCCGACGTGGGCAAATCCTTGCTGGTGGCGGGATTGTGCCGTGCCTTTGCCAATCGCGGCCTGTCGGTGGCCCCGTTCAAGCCGCAAAACATGTCCAACAATGCCGCCGTCACCGCCGATGGCGGCGAGATCGGGCGGGCCCAGGCCCTGCAGGCGCGCGCCGCCCGGCTGCTGCCGCTCACGGCCATGAACCCGGTGCTGCTCAAGCCCGAGCATGAGAGCGGTGCCCAGGTAATCCTGCGCGGCCAGCGGCTGGGCTCCATGCCCGCCCGACAATATTTCGCCGAACGGGCGCGGCTCTTGCCCGACGTGCTCGCCGCCTTCAACGAACTGGCCATGACCCACGATCTGGTGCTGGTCGAGGGGGCCGGCAGCGCTTCGGAGGTCAATCTTCGGGCCAACGACATCGCCAATTTCGGCTTTGCCCGGGCACTCAACCTGCCGGTGCTTTTAGCCGGCGACATCCAGCGTGGCGGGGTGATCGCGGCGCTGGTGGGGACGCTCGCCGTGATCGCGCCTGAGGATGCGGCGCTGGTGGTGGCCACGCTGGTCAACAAGTTCCAGGGCGATCCCTCGCTGTTTGCCGATGGCCAGCGCTTCATTGCCGAGCGTACGGGGCTGCCCTGTATGGGGCCGGTGCCCTATTTCGAGGATGCCCGGCGCCTGCCGGCCGAAGACGTTCTGGCGCTCGAAGCCGTCGCGCCCGCCGGGGCCGGCCCGTTCCGCATCGTGGTGCCGCGCCTGCCGCGTATTGCCAATTTCGACGATCTGGACCCCTTGCGGGCCGAGCCGGGCGTCAGCCTCACCATCGTTGCCCCCGGCGCGCCGCTGCCCAAGGCCGATCTCATCATCATTCCAGGCTCGAAAGCCACCCGCGCCGACCTGGCCGTGCTGCGGCGTGAGGGTTGGGACATCGACATTCTTGCCCATGCCCGCGCCGGCGGCGCGGTGCTGGGCATTTGCGGGGGCTATCAAATGCTGGGGGAAACCATCGCCGATCCCTCGGGCGTCGAAGGGGACCCGGGTGAAAGCCCCGGCCTTGGCCTCTTGGAGGTGCGCACCGAAATGGACGTCACCAAGCAGTTGCGGCTGGATACGGCCCGCCATCTGGCCTCCGGCGAGGCGCTGAGCGGCTATCAGATGCATATGGGCGTAACCCAGGGCGCGGCAGGCGCGCGGCCCTTCGCCGAGGTGGCCGGGGTGCCCGAAGGGGCGCAAAGCGCCAATGGGCGCATCATGGGCACCTATCTCCATGGCCTCTTTGCCGCCGATGGCTTTCGTCGCGCTTTCCTGTCCGGGCTTGGGGCCGATCCCGATCCCGAACTCGACTATGCCCAGAGCATCGAAACCGTGCTCGACGCCCTGGCGGCCCATCTGGAGCGCTCGCTCGATCTCGATGGCGTGCTGGCGCTGGCCCGGCCGCCGCGACGGGCTTGACCGATGACGGTCCTTGTTGCCCTCATCGCCCAGATCTTCGAGCAGTGCTTTGGCTATCCCCAGGAGCTGTTCAAAAAGATCGGCCATCCCGTGGTCTGGCAGGGCAAGGTGCTGTCGGGCTTCGAAGCGGCGCTCAATCGCACCGATTTTTCGCGGCAGCGGCGCAAGGCCATGGGCGTGGTCACCCTGGCGAGTCTGCTGCTGGCAACGCTGGTGGCCAGCCTGGCCATTACCAGTATCACCGGGCGGCTACCCTTTGGCTGGTTCCTCGAAGGGGTCATCGCCTCGAGCCTGCTGGCCGGGCGGCATCTGTGGCAATCGGTCAAGCTGGTGGCCGATGCGCTGGGCCTGTCGCTGAGCGCGGGCCGCGAGGCAGTGAGCCATATCGTGGGGCGCGACCCCCAGGCGCTCGACGAGGCCGGGGTGGCGCGCGCCGCCATCGAAAGCCTGGCGGAAAACGCTTCGGACGGGGTGATCGCGCCGCTATTTTTCCTGGTGCTGTTCGGGTTGCCCGGCATCGCACTCTACAAGGCCATCAACACCGCCGATTCCATGATCGGGCACCTCAATGACCGCTATCGCGATTTTGGCTGGGCCAGTGCCAAGCTCGACGACTTGGTCAATTTCGTGCCCGCCCGGCTGACGGCGCTGCTGATTGCCGGGGCGGCCTATTTCGTCAAGGGCGGCGATGCACGGGCAAGTTGGAACGCGGCGCGGCGCGACGCCCCGTTCCACAATTCGCCCAATGCCGGCTGGCCCGAAGCGGCCATGGCCGGGGCGCTGGGCTTTGCGCTGGGCGGCCCACGCGCCTATCAGGGCGAAATGGTCAATCTGCCGCGCATGGGCGAGGGGCGCAGCGCGCTCGGCGTGGCCGATATCCGCAAGGCGCTCAAGGTCTATGCGCTGATGCGGTTCCTGGCCTTTGCCGCAACCCTGATTCTGGCCATCGCACTGGCGCGCTGAGAGCGTTAGTCCAGCCGGGCCGAGCGGCCCTTGAGCGTCATGGGCAGACCTGCCACCACGAAATGGACATCCGTGCACACCTCGGCGAGGCGTTGATGCGCCGCGCCCGCCAAGTCACGGAAACTGCGCGCCAAAGCATTGTCGGGCACGATGCCCAGGCCCACCTCGTTGGACACCAAAATCACCCGGCAGTGCTGGATCTCGCTCAACGCCGCGATCAGGGTGTTGACGCTCATGGCCACGTCTTCCTCGGCCAGCAAGAGATTGGTGATCCACAGCGTCAGGCAGTCGACCAGGATCACGTCATGGCTGTCGGCCGCCCCGGCAATGGCTTCGCTGAGGCGCAGCGGTTCTTCGAGGGTGGAAAACTGGCTGGTGCGGCTGGCCTTGTGGGTGGCAACCCGCTCGCGCATTTCCGCGTCCAATACCTCGGCGGTGGCCAGATAGAGCGGCTTTTTGCCAAGCCTGATCGCCAGTCGCTCGGCAAAGGCCGTCTTGCCCGACCGCGCCCCGCCCAGAACCAGCACGTGTTCACTCATGATTGCGATCCCTCATTGTCCACGCCAACGGCGCCGGCGACACCAGAGCCCGGAATCCGGGCGATGAAATGGCCTTTCATGCCGGCGGGCCATTGCCGGAACGGCACGGCGCCATCCGGGCTCTGGCCATAGGCGTCGCACCAGTCCAGCAGGGCTTGCGCCGCCTCGGGCCCGGGCACGAACCGCCCGGCCAGATAGCCCGGCTTGCCCGGCCCGGCGATCATGACACTGACCGACTGGCTGCACGACCACAAGCATTCATGACTGGCAATGGTTGGCGGGGCAGGGCGGTTGCGTGCCGCCTCGCGCACCGCCGCCAGAAGCGTCTGGCCGCCGCTCGCGCCATCGGGGCCAAAGGCACGGCCGGGGGCAAACTTGCAGGTTGAGCAGATGGTGAGGCTTACGGGCATGATCACGAGAATCGCTTATACTTGATCGTGCCCCTCTTTGCGGGCAAGGGTGCCGCTGAGCAAGCGGACAGAGCAGAACGCCGACGGGCCATATTGGACTTTCGTCTAAGGGGCTTTGCGACTATGGTCCGCGCGCGCAAACGATCAGCGACCTGGAGCTTTGCTGTGGCAACTTATTTTCTAGGGGTGGATGGCGGCGGCACCAATTGCCGCGTGCGCCTGGCCGACCAAACCCTGCGCACGCTGGGCGAAGTGACCAATGGTCGCTCCAACCTGCAGATCGAGGATGGCGAACCGGCTTATCGCTCGATCATGGACGGCACCAAAGAGGTGTTTGAACAAGCCGGCCTCGACCTTGCGGAGACGGCCAACACCCATGCCTGTTTCGGCATGGCGGGCGGGCGGCTGCCTTCGGCGCGCGAGGCCTTTGCCGCGCGGCCGTGGCCGTTCGGCTCGGTCACCGTCTATGACGATATCGACATTGCCCGCGCGGGCGCCCATGGCGGCGAGGACGGCGCGGTGATCATCGTGGGTACGGGCTCGGCGGGCCTGGCCATGGTGAAGGGCCAGCGGCACCAGGTGGGCGGCTGGGGCTTTCACGTGGGCGACCAGATGTCGGGCGCCATTCTGGGCCGCGAGCTGGTGCGCCGCGCCGTGGAGGCCGCCGACGGACTGGTCTCGGGCTCGCCCCTGACGCAGGCCGTGATCGAGAAGCTGGGCGGTTCGCTCGATGCGGTGATGGACTGGTCGTTCCAGGACCGACGCCCGGCCGATTACGGTGCTCTGATGCCGCTGTTCGTGGAATTTTACGAGCAGGGCGATGCGGTCGCTGCCGAGCTTATGGCGCTGCAGCTGAGCTTCATCGATAATTACGTGAACTGGTTCAAGGCGCGCGGTGCCACCAAGATGGCGGCCGTGGGGGGCTTCGGCACCCGGCTCTACCCGCTGATGATGGAGCGCTATGGCGACTTCATCGTGCCCCCACGCGACGAACCGCTGCATGGCGCCCTGATCCTGGCGCGCCAGCACTACGCCGCAAAAGCCTGAAAGACAGCTAAGGAGACACCGTCCAGTGTCCAGCCGCATCATTCCCGTTCCGGCCTTCGACTACGTGGTGTTCGGCGCCACGGGGGATCTGACCAAACGCAAGCTGATCCCGGCGCTCTACCATCGCTTCAAGGATGGCCAGTTCGACGAGAAATCGCGCATCATCGGGGTGTCGCGCTCGGACTGGAACGACGAGCAGTTCCAGAAGGTGGCGCGCGAGGCGGTGGTCGAGTTCGTCGAAAAGGAGAGCCAGGACGAAGCGGTGACCGACCGTTTCATCTCGATCTTCTCTTATGTGGCCAATGACGTGACCAATGAGGCCGGCTGGTCGGACCTCAAAAAGGTGCTGCGCGACGATCCCAAGATCGTGCGTGCCTTCTATCTGGCCGTGGCGCCCGATCTCTTCGGCCCGATCTGCGAATATCTTTCCAAGAAGAAGTATTATCGGCGCGACGCACGCGTCGTGCTCGAAAAGCCGCTCGGACACGACCTGGCTTCGTCCATGGAAATCAACGATGCCGTAGCCAAGATCTTCAAGGAAGATCAGGTCTACCGCATCGATCATTATCTGGGCAAGGAGACGGTGCAGAACCTTCTAGCGCTGCGCTTTGCCAACATCCTATTCGAGCCGATCTGGAACTCGGCCCATATCGACCACATCCAGATCACGGTGGCCGAATCCGTTGGCGCCGGCACGCGCGGCTATTACGACGAGAGCGGCGCGCTACGCGACATGATCCAGAACCACATGCTGCAATTGCTGTGCCTGGTGGCCATGGAGCCTCCCGCCTCGGACGATGCCAATGCGCTGCGCGACGAAAAGCTCAAGGTCTTGCGCTCGCTCAAGCCCATTCGCGGCGAGCAGGTGAGCAAGATGACCGTGCGCGGTCAATATCGTGGCGTGGCGTCCGAAAGCGCCTCGGTCAAGAGCTATCAGGACGAGTTGCCTGCCGAAAAGCGCGGCTCGCGCACCGAAACCTTCGTGGCGCTCAAGGCCGAAGTGGAGAACTGGCGCTGGGCCGGCGTGCCCTTCTATATGCGCACCGGCAAGCGCATGGCGACGCGGGTGTCGGAAATCGTCATCCAGTTCCGCAACATCCCCCATTCGATCTTCGACCATGCCGAGGGCGCGCCGCGTTCGAACCGCCTGGTGATCCGGCTGCAGCCGGACGAAGGGGTCAAGATGTTCCTGATGATCAAGGATCCGGGCCCGGGCGGCATGCGCTTGCGCGAGGTGCCGCTCAACCTCTCCTTCGCCCAGACCTTCAACGAACGCACCCCCGAGGCCTATGAACGGCTGCTGCTCGACGTCATTCGCGGCAACCAGACCCTGTTCATGCGCCGCGACGAACTCGAAGCCGCCTGGCAATGGGTCGACCCGATCCGGTCGGTCTGGGACGGGGCTTCGGACGCCCCCCAGCCCTATACGGCCGGCACCTGGGGCCCCACCGGCTCGATCGCTTTGATCGAGCGCGACGGCCGCACCTGGCACGAGGAAGACTGATGCTGGAGCGCAAGAGCTTTCCCAACCGGGTGGATCTGGCCAAGGCCCTGGCCGAAGCGGTGGCGACCGACCTCAAGGCGGCTATCGCCCAGCGTGGGCGGGCGACGCTGGCCGTTTCGGGCGGCACCACGCCCACCAAGTTCTTCAAGGAGTTGGGCAAGCGCAAGGACGTGGACTGGGACAAGGTCGACGTGACGCTGGTTGACGAGCGCTGGGTGGAGGAGACTCATGACCGCTCCAATGCCAGGCTGGTCAACGAAACCCTGTTGCAGGGTCCGGCGGCCGTAACCCATTTCGTGCCGCTCTATTCGGGCGGGGCGGGGCCGGACGAGGCCGCCATTGCGCGCACCAATAAGGGGCTCGAGGAAGTGGATGGCCCCTTTGCCGCGGTGGTGCTGGGCATGGGCAATGACGGGCATACCGCCTCGTTCTTTCCGGGCGGCGATACGCTGGAGGCAGCGCTGACCCAGAAGGGGCCGGCGCTGGCGATCACCGCACCAGGGGCCGGAGAACCCCGCGTGACGCTGACCCTGCCGCGCCTTTTGCAAACGGGGGGGCTTTATCTGCACATCGAGGGGGAGGAGAAGCTGCAAACGCTGGACAAGGCGCTGGGCGAAGGTCCCGTAGCGGACATGCCGGTCAGAGCCGTCTTGCGCGCCACAGACCATCCGATCACCATTTTCTGGGCGCCCTGAGGCCTTTTGGCCCCCAAGACCCCGGTTCGCGAGGACTTTAGCAAATGCCGATCCAAGCCATCAAAGCCGTGACCGAGCGCATCGCCGCCCGCAGCGCCGCCACGCGCCAGGTCTATCTCGACCGGATCGAGGCGGCCCGCGAGCGCGGCGTGAACCGCAGCGTTCTGAGCTGCGGCAACCTCGCGCACGGCTTTGCCGCTTGCTCCCCGGCCGAAAAGGCGTCGCTGTCGGGCGATGTGGCTGCCAATCTGGGCATCGTCACCGCCTATAACGACATGCTCTCGGCCCACGAGCCCTACAAGGACTATCCGGACCTGATCAAGGCGGTGGCGCGCGAGAACGGGGCGACCGCGCAGGTGGCGGGCGGCGTGCCGGCGATGTGCGACGGGGTGACCCAGGGCCAGCCGGGCATGGACCTGTCGCTGTTTTCCCGTGACGTCATCGCCATGTCCACGGCCATTGCGCTCAGCCACAACATGTTCGATGCCGCGCTCTATCTGGGCATTTGCGACAAGATCGTGCCGGGCCTGATGATCGGGGCGCTGACCTTCGGGCATCTGCCCGCCGTGTTCGTGCCTGCCGGGCCCATGCCCTCGGGCCTGCCCAATGACGAAAAGAGCCGCATCCGCCAGCTGTTCCTGGAAGGCAAGGTGGGCCGGGCCGAACTGCTGGAGGCCGAGAGCAAGTCCTACCACTCGCCGGGCACCTGCACCTTCTACGGCACGGCCAATTCCAACCAGATGCTGATGGAGATCATGGGCCTGCACGTGCCGGGCGCCAGCTTCATCAATCCAGGCACGCCGCTGCGCGAGGCGCTGACGCGCGAGGCGACCCGCCGCGCGTTGTCCCTGACCGCCCAGGGCAATAATTATACCCCCATCGGCCACGTCATCAACGAGAAGGCCATCGTCAACGGCCTGATCGGCCTGCACGCCACGGGCGGTTCGACCAATCACACCCTGCATCTGATCGCCATTGCGGCGGCCGCCGGGCTGGTGGTGACCTGGGACGACATGTCCGATCTCTCCGATGCAGTGCCGCTCCTGGCGCGCGTCTACCCCAACGGCATTGCCGACGTAAATCACTTCAACGCGGCCGGCGGCATGGGCTTTCTGATCCGCGAGCTGCTCGAGGCGGGCATGCTGCACGAGGACGTCAAGACCATCTGGGGCACGGGCCTCTCGGGCTATACCGTGGAAGCCCGGCTCACGGACGACAAGCTCGCCTTCGAGCCCTCGCCCGCCATTTCGCACAATCCCAAGGTGCTGGCCCCGGTGGCCGAGGCGTTTTCGACCACGGGCGGGCTGAAATTGCTCAAGGGCAATCTGGGCAAATGCGTGATCAAGATTTCTGCGGTCAAGCCACAGCACCGTTTCGTGGAAGCGCCCGCGCGCATCTTCCACTCCCAGCAGGCGCTCAACGATGCCTTCAAGGCCGGACAGCTCAATGGCGACATGATCGCCGTGGTGCGGTTTTCGGGTCCCCGCGCCGTCGGCATGCCCGAACTGCACCGGCTAACCCCGGCGCTGGGTGTGCTGCAGGATCGCGGCTTCAAGGTGGCGCTTTTGACCGACGGACGCATGTCGGGTGCCTCGGGCAAAGTGCCGGCGGCCATTCACCTGACGCCCGAGGCGATCGATGGCGGGCCGATCGCCAAGCTGCGCGACGGCGACATGATCCGGCTCGATGCCGAAAACGGCACGCTGACCTATCTGGGCGACGAGGCCGAACTGCTGGCCCGGGCCCCGGCGGTTGAAGATCTGGCGCCGCAGCATTTCGGCATGGGTCGCGAGCTGTTCGCCGGCTTCCGGGCTTTGGTGGGCACGGCCGACCGGGGTGCCAGCGTCTTCGTCTAACGCATCGGCGGGCCCGCTCAAAGCTCCGGCTTGGCGGCGGCCTTGAGACTGTCTCGCATGCGGTTGATGCGTCTGACGATCGCATGGCGCTCGGTGACGCTCTCGCCGCTCGCAGCCGCCACGCTGCGAGCAATGGCGCGCCCATAGCTTTCGAGCGCGCGACCCTTGTCGGTCAAGGCAATGTCGAGCACACGCTCGTCGCGCCGATTGCGGGTGCGCAGCGCCAGTCCCGCCTGTTCGAGCTTCTTGACCAGCGGTGTGAGCGTGTTCGACTCCAACTGCAGACGGTCGGCGAGGTCGCGCATGGTGACCTTCTCGGTCTCCCAGAGCACCATCATGGCCAGAAATTGCGGATAGGTCAGACCCAGTTCGGCCAGGAGCGGCCGGTAGAGGCGCTGGAAGTTGAGGGTGGCGGCATAGTGGGCAAAGCAGATCAAGTCCTCAAGGGTCTGCGCCTCGGGGGCATCGTCTGCCTTCGTCATGATCGCTCCGTCGCGTGCGCCCGGCGAGGCCAGGCAGTCGCTTGGCTTACGCAGCAAGCGCTGTAGCGGTTCAGTGCAATCGGTTCGATGGTGCAGGAGGGCGTGACCGATCCGCCACGGATGGTGGTGTGCCGTGCCAGCGGCAAGGGCTGGTTAGGGAATTTGCGCAACTCTCTTGCCGCCAGGAGGACACTGCGATTTCCACCATCACTGCCTTGTTTCGCGCTACCATATTGGGTGGCATTGCCGCTCTTGCCCTTGCCGGCTGCTCCAGTTTCGTGCCCGCAGCAGCGCCATCGGCACGGGGGCTAGATATCGTGCATGACGATGTCGCCAATCTGCTGTTCGTGCTCGATCTGCCTGATGCAGTGCAGCCGCTGCCTGACGGCAACAAGCTCGGCCTGGGCTATGCTCTCCCCGGGCCACTCAAGGTTGGCCTGGTGCGCGCCGATGCGGGCGAACTGGCCGGCACGCTGCCGCCACCGGCGGCAGGCCGCACCTATCACCTGTTCGAAATCGCGCCAGCCGAGCGCGCTGCCATAGTCCAGGCCCAAGCCGCTTCCCGTGGGGCGGCACCCGTCGGGACAGGCTTGGCGTTGGAGCCGCGCCTGTGCGCGACAGGGGCCGTCGACCCCGCAAAGGTACAGATCTCGATGCTGGTCGCTGCTGCCGGCCAAGCGGCCATTTCACCGCCCTTGCGCAATCAGGTCCTTGCCAGCCTGGTAGGCCCGAGCCTGCCGCCCTGTACCATGTAAGCGATGTTTACAAAGATGGGCGCAGCATCGTGATCGCTCCCCTCTGGGCTCGCTCTCGTCCGTGCCTATATCAAGAGGACGACAGCGGGAGGTCCTCATGCGCACATTGGCAAGTCTGGCAATCATTGCAACGGTTTGTGGCCTGGCGGCGCCGGCGCAGGCCTATTGCCCCTCCACGCCCGACAGCGCAGCGAGCAACTATGTGGGCCATGCGACGAGCCGCACGCGGTGCCTGGAAACCGAGCTCTACAGCGATGCCCAGCGCAAGAACGAGTTGCTGCAACTGGAGGGGCGCATGCGCAGCAACCTAATGCAGCAGGAACTCAACCAGCGTTTGCGCAGCAGTCTGCCGGGCGCGCGCTTCCCGTAGTCGGCCTTATGTGGGCCGCCGCTCACACTGCGTTGCTAGAACCCGCCGCCGGTCTTGAAGCCGCCGGTCTTGCGGTTGCCGCTGCTGCCTTGGCGCGGGCGCGAAAAGTCGCCTCCGGTCTTGCCGCCGCCCGGCAAACGGCCCCAATTGCCACTGCCCGAACCGCCGCCAATGCTCTGGTCGGGCCAGGTGAAGCCGCCGCCTTCCGCCCAGGGCGCGTTGCTGCGGCCGCCGCGCGGCAGGCCCACGCCGCCACCCCAATCGGTGGTGCCCGGCTTCCAGTTCTGACTGCGCCGCCACTGCTCCCAATAGGCCGCCGCCGTGATGGCGCCGCGCAGGAAGTCGTTGAGGGTATCGCCTACCAGCCGGTCTTCCTTGAACACCGAGCGCGGGTCGTCATAGCGCTGCTTTTTGAACTCCCACTCGATGTCCTCCAGCTCGCGCCGGCGCGTGGCCAGGATCTTGAGCCGGTCCTTGTGGTCGCGGGTTTCCTCTTCTTCTTCGCGCAGGCGGGCGCGGGCGGCATCGATCTGGGCGACGATAGTGTCGTCCTGCCCGGTCTGGGTGCGGCGCGCATCGGCTAAAAGCGTACGGATATCCTCGCGCCCCAGGCTGTCGGCCAGGCCGTTCACGGCCGTCTCGAAGGCTGGGTCGCGCCCTTGGGCCAGATCGCGCAGGGCCTTGGCACCCTCGTCGCGCGTGTCTTCGAGCTCCACGATCTTTTCGTCGATCGCTTCCACCCGCGCCTGGGCCGTGGCCAGCGCGTCGCGCACCGGCTTGCCGCCGGCCGCATCGATGGCCTGGGTTTCGAGCTGATCCACGCTCGCCTCGGCTTCTTCGGCCAGCTTGCCCTGCCGCTCGGCATGCTCGCGCAAGCGCAGCGGAATTTCGTTGAGCATGACGAAGTTGGGCCGGGCCTTGGCAAAGCCGATGAGCCTGGCGACCCAGCCATCGAGCGTCTGCTCGAGCGTGTTGGCCTTGTAGGTACGCGTGCCATAGCCGCGCTCCCACAGATACATGAACAGCCGGTCGTCGCGATAGGGTCGGCCCTTGAGGTCGCGATCGGCTTCGGCCTGCTGGGTCTTGCGCAGGCTTTCCTCGGCCACCTGGCGCAACTCCTGGGCCTGTCTGCGGCGCCCCTCATAGTCGGGGTCCTTGGCGATGGCGGTGGCGATCTTGGCCGAAAGTGCCTTGAGTTCGCTCTGGTTGGTGTCGATCTGGGCCATGGCGGCGGCGCGTTCGTCCGAAAGGGCCGCCAGTTCGGCGTCGAGCGCCTTGAGCCGCGCCTCGGTCTTGGCGATCTCGGCGGCATGGGCCTTGAGCAATTCGCGCGCGCGTAACTCGGCCTGGCCCAGAGTGCCCTCGATCTGGGCACCGATGGCCGGGTCGAGCCGAAGTACGGCCAACTGCTGGAACAGCTTGGCCTCGGCCTCGCGCACCTTGCTCACGCGCTCGCCGCTGCGCGCCAGGCGCTTGGCGATCTCGTCTTCCTCACGCCTGATGTCGCGCACCGCTTCTTCGAGCGAGCGCAGCGCTTCCGGGCCGCTCAGTGCCATATCACCACCTGGTCAAACTGCCGCCAGAGACCGGCACGACATAATCGACCTCCAGAAATCCATATTGCTTGAGACCGACGACATTGCGCTGGATGATGCCGTCATCGGTCTTGTCGGCCTCGGCCGCACGATACACCCCTTCGGGCACGCGCACGCCCCAGCGCGACACCGTCTCGACCTGGTTGTTCTCCTCGTTGAGCACCGGCAGGCTGAGCGTCGTGCCATCGGGCGTCACCGCTTCCACGATGAGATAGTAATTGGTGGCTTCGGTGTTGATCTCGGGGAAGGTCCAGAAGCCCGAGCGCTCATTTGGGGTGTTGATGACGCGCAGGGTATATTCCCGGCGCAGCGTGTCGCGAATGGCCACCAGCCCCTCGACGGCGGCCTGCGCGCCGGCACGATCGCCTTCGGCGGCGGCCGTCTTGCCGCGCATGCGCAGCGCTTCGGCCTCCTCGACGGCCTTTTCCACCTTGGTTTCCTCAAAGATGGTCTGGAACAGGGCATCCATGCGCGCGGGCAGCGCTTCGGCCAGTTCCACCCGGCTCTGTTCGAGCTGGGCTGCCTGCCAGGGCCGATACGCCAGAAAATAGCCGCCCAGGGCCAAGAGTAGGGCCATGGCCATGGCCATGGCCCAGCGGCCCCAGGCCCCCCGGCTTACATAGAGCTTTGCCAGGGTGAGCTGCAGGCTGGGCGTGGGCGGCGTGTAGACGAACCGGCTCTCTGCCAGCGCCGCCACCCCTTCGCGCAGCACGTGCTCTGGCACCTCGATGCCCTGCTGGTGGTAGATATCCTTGAGCCGGGCGAGCAATTGCGCTTCGCGGGCCGCCGCATCGAGCTCGCGCAGGGCAAGGTCCTGCCGATGGCGCAGTGTGTCCACCACGTCCATCGCCAGCATCACCTCGTCCAGAGGGGCCGGAGCGGCGGTTGCATTGCTCATCGATCGATCCGACTTTTCCTAAAGACCGCGCTAGGCCTTGCTCGCTTCGAGCATCAGCGCATTGCCATCGGCGGCCAGCTGCGCCAGCCGGCGCTTGCCGTCTTCCACCGCATCGCGGATCTCGGCGGAGTTCTTGGTGGAGAGCACGCGCATCTCATTGATGATGGTGCGCGAACGCTCCTGGTAATTGACCACGCTGTCCACGAGCTTTTTGACCGCATCGGCGCGCACGGTGGGGCCGTAGCCAGCCTTGACCGCCTCTTCCTGCACCTTGTCGCCAATCTCGGCCAGGGTTTCCAGGCTCTTGGACATGCCCTCCTTCATGGCGTTGAGCGTTTGCGTGGATTCGTGCAGCCCGAACATGCCGGTGAACGAAGCGCTGAGCGCAGTCAGCACCGTCTCATTGGTGGAAAAAAACGAGATGGACTGCTGGTAGACCCGCTCCTTGGCGCTGGTGGTCTGCATCAGCCGCGCCATCACCACCTCGGAGGTGTTGTAGGAAATGGTGAGATTGTCCGAGAGATCCTTGGCGATCTGGTAGCGGCGCTCCTCGTTCTGCAATTCGCGCATGCGCTCGTCGCGCGCCATCTCCAGCCGGGCCCTATCCGCGGGCGTGCCCTGGGTAAAGGCGGTCAGCGCATCGGCGGAGGCCTGCAAGGCCTGCTTGCGCTCTTCCAGGTGCCGCTGGGCGGTTTCGAGCACTTCGAGCGCCATCACTTCGGCCTGCTTGAGCGCGCCGCGGAAATCGCGATAGGCCTCCAGAATGGTGTATTCGCGGTCGATCTGGTCCTTGGTGTCCCCGGTGACCTGCAGATAGGTGTCGCGGATCTTGTCGAAGCGCGAGGCGATGTCGCCGCGCGACACCTTCATCCACACGTTCTGCACGCGCTCGAACATGTCGATCTTGTTGTCCTGGAGCTGATCGACCATGCCCTTGGCATCGTCCCGGATGGAATCGAAGCCTTTGGTGATGTCCTGGTAGCGCTCGCCGATCGACATGGCCGCCACCTGCTCGCGCACCACTTCGTTGAACGCGCTGGCTTGGCTGAGCGTGCGGGCGATCAGGGTGACCCGGGTTTCGTCCAGATCGGTGATCTGGGCCAGAAGCCCGGTGATGGGCTGTTCGCCCTGCTGCTCGGGCCACAGCCCCAGATTGCGGATCGCACCCACGGCCTTGTCCAGATACTGCAGAGGCGTTTCAGCGATGTCGGTGGCCATGTCCTACCCTTTGATGTCCGCGATGATATGATTCCCCCGATCCCGGCAAGAGACAATTGCAACAGGCCCGGCAGGCGACTATTTGGGGCATATTGGTGCGAAAAAGCCGCACGTAAAGATGCGGCCCTGCAAAAGCTTCCGGCCGTTGCAATGCTGCATCCGAGCGCCCTCCCAAGAGGGGAGGGGGCATGATGGGTAGGCCCCGGCCAGAAGGAACCAGACGATGGAATTTGGTGGACGCTATCGCCTCGAGGCGCCCCGCGATGCAGTATGGGCCGCGCTCAACGATGCCGAAATCCTGTGCGCCTGCATTCCGGGCTGCAAGCGCCTGGTCTGGGCCGGGCCAGGCCGGCTTGAGCTCGAAATCGAGGTCAATCTGGGTCTGATGAAACCGGTGTTCAAAGGTGAACTCGAGCTGCACGACGTCGATCCGGCCCGTACCTATACGCTTTTGGGTCGTGGCAAGGGCGGCATGCTGGGCCTGGCGCAGGCCAGCGCCGACATTGCGCTCATGGACGCGCCTGGGGGCACCGAACTGAGCTTTGCCGCCACCGGAGGCGCCTCGGGGCAGATCATGAAGCTGGGCAAAGCCATGATCGGGGACCGGGCGCAACGCATCATCGACGGCTTTTTCGAGCGCTTCGCCAAGGCCATGGGCGTGGCCATCGTGCCGCTCGGCGTGCCTGGCGATACTCCCGGCGAAGGGCGTTAGGCCCTCTCGATTTCGGCCGGGGCGTCGGTCGGCCCGCAGCGGGGGCGGGGGGTCTCGGCAAATTTTGACCAAGTGTTAAAAGAATCCCCCGTTTGCCTCTTGCAGAACAAGGCTTTGCACGATTGTATTTGGGTCCAGCGCACCGGCCGTCGAGGCAACATGCTGTCCAAGGGCCGATTGCGAAAATTTCGGGAGAAACGTCAATGACCCTATCGACCCTGACCAAGCGCATCGCCGGTGCCATCGCGATGACCGCCCTGGCCACCTCCGCGGCGCTGGCCGACCCGGCCCTGATCTACGATCTGGGCGGCAAGTTCGACAAGTCGTTCAACGAGGCCGCCTATAACGGCGCCGAGGCCTGGAAGGCCGAGACCGGCAACAACTATCTCGATTTCGAAATCACCAACGCCGCCCAGCGCGAACAGGCCCTGCGCCGCTTCGCCTCGCAGGGGGCCAACCCCATCGTGATCATGAGCTTCAACTGGGGCCCGATCCTCCCCGGTCTGGCTGCCGAATTCCCCGACACCAAGTTCGTGGTGATCGACGCCGTGGTCGAGGCGCCCAATGTGCGTTCGGTGGTGTTTGACGAGCATACCGGCTCGTTCCTGGTGGGTGCGCTGGCAGCGCTCAAGTCCGACTCGGGCACCTACGGCTTCGTGGGCGGCCAGGACACCCCCCTCATCCACAAGTTCTACTGCGGCTATGCTCAGGGCGTGAAGGCCATCAATCCCGACGCCACCGTGATCGAGAGCTATATCGGCACCACCCCCGCCGCCTGGAACGATCCCGTGGCCGGCGGCGAATTGACCAAGGCCGCCTATGATCGCGGCGCCGACGTAGTGTTTGCCGCTGCCGGCGGCTCGGGCCTGGGCGTGCTGCAGGCCGCTGCCGACGCCGACAAGTTCGGCATCGGCGTGGACAGCAACCAGAACTACCTCCAGCCCGGCCACGTCCTGACCTCGATGATCAAGCGCGTCGACGTTGCCGTGCAGCAGGCTTTCAATGACGGCGCCGACATGGAAACCGGCACGCAGGTGCTGGGCCTGGCCGAAGACGGCGTGGGCTATTCGCTGGACGAGTTCAACCAGCCGCTGGTGACCGACGAAATGATCGCCAAGGTGGAAGAGCTCAAGGCCCAGATCATCGCCGGTGAACTGGAAGTCCACAATTACGAGACCGACAACACCTGCCCGGCCTGAGCAGCACAGCGCTCATGAGCCATTCCACCACATCGGTTTCGCAGCGGCCGGCTTCGGTCGCTGCGGAAGGCTGGGCCATCGAGCTCGAAAAGATCAACAAGCGCTTCGGCGCCGTCCACGCCAATCGCGACATTGACCTCAAGGTCAAGCGCGGCACCATCCACGGCATCGTGGGGGAGAACGGGGCCGGCAAGTCGACGCTGATGTCGATCCTTTACGGCTTTTACACCGCCGACAGCGGCATCATCCGCGTCAACGGCCAGCAGGTGGACATAACCGACAGCCGCCACGCCCTGTCGCTGGGCATCGGCATGGTCCACCAGCACTTCATGCTGGTGGACAATTTTTCCATTCTCGAAAACGTCGTGCTGGGCGCCGAAGACAGCGGCCTGCTGGCGCCGAGCCTGTCCAAGGCCCGCGCCGAACTCAAGCGCCTGGCCAGCGAATACCGGCTGGACGTGAACCCCGATGCGATCGTCGAAGACGTGTCGGTGGGCCTCCAGCAGCGTGTGGAAATCCTCAAGGCGCTCTATCGGGGTGCCGATATTCTCATTCTGGACGAGCCGACCGGGGTACTGACCCCCAACGAGGCGGACGATCTGTTCCGCGTGCTCGAAACCCTGCGCGACCAGGGCAAGACGGTGATCATCATCACCCACAAGCTGCGTGAGATCATGGCGATCACCGACGCAGTTTCGGTGATGCGCCAAGGCCAGATCGTGGCCACGCTGGAAACCAAGGACACCAATCCCGAACAGCTTGCCGAGCTGATGGTGGGCCGCCGCGTGCTGTTGCGCGTGGAAAAGGGCCCCGCCAGTCCCGGCAAGGTGCTGCTCGAGGTCAAGGACCTGGTGGTCAGCGACGATTTCAAGGTGCCGCGCGTCAAATCGGTGAGCTTTTCGGTGCGCGCCGGGGAAATCGTGGGCATTGCCGGCGTCGCCGGGAACGGCCAGTCCGAACTGCTCGAAGCCATTGCCGGCATGCGCCCGCCGCTCTTGGGCACCATCGCGGTCAATGGCCAGCCCGTTTCCTTCCATGGCGACAACGGCGCCTCCCGGCTGCGGGCGGCCGGCCTTGCCCACGTGCCCGAAGACCGGCAACGCATGGGGCTGGTGACCGGGTTCGAGGAATGGGAGAACGCCATTTTGGGCTATCAGGACGATCCGACCTATGGGAAGGGCATGTTCCTGGACATCGACGCGGCGCGCACCCAGGCGCGCGAGCGCATTGAAAAGTTTGACGTGCGCCCGCCCAATGCCCGGCTCAAGACCGCCAATTTCTCGGGCGGCAACCAGCAGAAAATCGTTCTGGCGCGCGAAATGGAGCGCAATCCGGACGTTCTGATCGTGGGCCAGCCCACGCGCGGCGTCGATATCGGCGCCATCGAATTCATCCACAACCAGATCATCAAGATGCGCGATGCGGGCAAGGCCATTCTGGTAGTGTCGGTCGAGCTCGACGAGATCCGTTCGCTGGCCGACCGCATCCTGGTGATGTTTGACGGCGTCATCGTGGGCGAGGCCGATCCGGCCACCGCCACCGAAGGCGAGCTGGGCCTGATGATGGCCGGCATCGGCGCCACGGAGGCCGCCCAATGAGTGCGCGCAGACCCATTCCGAAATGGGCCGACGTTACCCTGTTGCCCGCGCTCAACCTGGCGCTGGCACTGGTGGTTAGCGGGCTGGTGGTGGCCATGATCGGGGAAAACCCGTTCGAGGCCATCCAGGTCATCCTTTATGGCGCCTTCGGCTATGGCGACGGGGTGGGCTATACCCTCTATTACGCCACCAATTTCATCTTCACCGGCCTGGCGGTGGCGATCGCCGCCCATGCGGGGCTGTTCAATATCGGTGCCGAGGGGCAGGCCTATATCGCCGGGCTGGGGGCCATCATCGTGGCACTCTGGCTCGACCAGACGCACTGGCTGATCACGGTGCCGCTCGCCATTGTGGGCGCGGCGGCCTTTGGCGGGTTCTGGGCCTTCGTTCCGGGTTATCTGCAGGCCAAGCGCGGCAGCCATGTGGTGATCACCACCATCATGTTCAATTTCATCGCCGCCGCGCTGATGATCTTCCTGCTCAACCGCGTGTTCAAGCCCCCTGGGGTGCCGAGCCTGGAATCGCGCATCATCGCCGAAGGCGGGCGCGTGCCGCAGCTACGCCAGTTCTGGAGCTATTTCGGCTATTCGCCAGTCAATCTCTCGGTGTTCCTGGCTATTGCCGCGCTCATTCTGGTCTATGTGCTGGTCTGGCATACCAAGCTGGGCTACGCGCTGCGCGTGATGGGGCAGAACCCAACCGCCGCACGCTATGCCGGCATGTCCAATTCGCGCCTGATCATGATAGTGATGAGCATTTCGGGCGCCCTGGCGGGCATGGTGGCCATCAACCAGGTGCTGGGGGTGAACAACCGGTTGGTCGAGGATTTCGTGGCCGGCTATGGGTTTGTGGGCATTGCCGTGGCGCTGATGGGGCGCAACCACCCCATCGGCATAGCCTTGGCCGCTTTGCTGTTCGGCGTGCTCTACCAGGGCGGCAACGAGCTGCAATTTGTGATGCCCAACGTCACCAAGGAGATGATCGTGGTGATCCAGGCGCTGGTGATCCTCTTCACCGGAGCCATGGAAGGGCTGTTCCGGCCGAGCCTCGAGCGCACCTTCATGCTGTTTTCGCCCGAACGCAAGGTCGAGGCGGTGGCGCGCAACACCCCGAGCACCGAGAGCTAGGCCATGGATTTCAACGCCATCCTTTCCCTGCTCGATGCCACGCTCCGGCTCACCACCCCGCTGCTCCTGGCGTGCCTGGCGGGGCTCTATTCGGAGCGCTCGGGCGTGTTCGACATCGGGCTGGAGGGCAAGATGCTGTTTGCCGCCTTCGCGGCAGCAGCAGCGGCGGCCATTCCGGTCACGGTCTATGGTCAGTGGCTGGCCATGGAGAATACCACTACGCTCGACTACCTCACCTGGCCGCTGCGGCTGGTGTTCGGCAATCTGTTCTTTTACGTGGGCAGCTGGTTCGGGCCGGTCTGGATCGGGCTGTGCGCGGGCATGATCGTGTCGCTGCTGGTAGCGCTGCTCCAGGGCACGGCGGCGATCTCGCTGCGCGGCAACCAGATCATCGCCGGCGTGGCGATAAATTCGCTGGCCGCGGGCCTTACCACCTTTCTGGGCCAGAGCTGGTTCAGCCAGGGCGGGCGCACCCCGGCCTTGGGGCCGGGCGGCCGGTTCGAAACCGTCACCTTGCCCTTTGCCAATGAAATCGGGCAGGTTCCCATTGTCGGCCCGATCTATCGGGAACTGCTATCTGGCCACTATCCGCTGGTCTATGTGGCGTTCCTGGCCGTGCCGGTCACTGCCTTCGTGCTCTATCGCACGCGCTTCGGGCTGCGCCTGCGCGCGGTGGGCGAAAACCCCAAGGCGGTGGACACGGCGGGCATTTCCGTCAACAAGCTGCGCTATCAGGCCGTGATCATCACCGGGGTGTTGTGCGGGCTGGCGGGCGCCTATTTCTCGATCGCGCAGGGCTCGGGCTTTGGCAACAACATGACGGCCGGGCGCGGCTATATCGCGCTGGCCGCACTGATCTTTGCCAAATGGCGGCCGGTGCCGGCCATGTTCGCCTGCCTTTTGTTCGGCTTTCTCGAAGCGCTGCAGATCCGCCTGCAGGGTGTGGATTTGCCGCTGATCGGCCAGGTGCCGGTGCAGTTCATCCAGGCGCTGCCTTATGTTCTGACCGTGGTGCTGCTGGCCGGGTTTATTGGCAAGGCCGTGGGCCCCAAGGCCGGCGGCGTGCCCTACACCAAGGAGCGCTGAGATGGCGACCGATGCCGAATTGTTTGCTGCCGCCGAAGGGATCAGGGCCAAGGCCTATGCGCCCTATTCGGGGTTCTCGGTGGGTGCCGCGATCCTGGCCGAGGACGGCCGGGTCTATACCGGCTGCAATATCGAGAACGCCGCCTATCCGCAGGGCAATTGCGCCGAGGCTTCGGCCATTGCGGCCATGATCGCGGGCGGGGCCAAAAAGATTACCCGCATCTATGTCACCGGCCCGGGCACCATGCCCGTCACCCCGTGCGGGGGCTGCCGGCAGCGCATCCGCGAGTTTGCCGCCAGCATGGACATCACCGTGATTTCCCATGGCGTAGCCGGCGAGCCGCTGTTTGCCACGCTCGAACAGCTTTTGCCCCATTCCTTCGGGCCGGACTATCTGGGCCGCTGAGCCATGCTTTGGCCTTGACGGGCCATCATGCTAGAACCGTTCGACAGCGCCGCCCCAAGACGGTGCGAGGAGGTGTCATGACCCTGCGTGCCATCGAGAAATCGCCCGAGGCGCCGCCCAAGACGGCCGTGCCGAGCAAGGCGCCGCACGCCCATCGCCGCAATCCGGGGTTCGAGCTCGACCTCGATTGGGTGGGCCGGGTGCGCATGAACCGCTCGGCGCTGGAACGACGCGCCGGCACCATCGGAGCCCGCCGCACGGTCAAGAAGGACCATCAGCTGGCCTGGCTGCTCAAGGCCATCACCCTGATCGACCTGACGACGCTCAATGCCGACGACACGGCAGGGCGCGTGGAACGGCTCTGCGCCAAGGCGCGCCATCCGGTGCGGCACGACATTCTCGAACGGTTGGGGGCGCTCGACCTGCCGATCCGGCCGGGCGCGGTCTGCGTCTACCACACCTTCGTTTCGACCGCGGTGCGGGCGCTGGAGGGCACCGACATTCCGGTGGCGGCCGTGTCCACGGCCTTTCCGCACGGGCTGGCGCCGGTGGCCACCAAGATCGCCGAGATCGAGGCTTCGGTGGCCGATGGGGCGCGCGAGATCGATATCGTCATCGAGCGCGGCATGGTGCTGCGCGGGGACTGGCAGGCGCTGTACAACCAGGTCAAGGCCTTCCGCCAGGCCTGCGGCGAGGCCCACATCAAGACCATTCTGGGCACGGGCGAATTGGCAACGCTCACCAATGTGGCCAAGGCGTCGCTGGTGTGCATGCTGGCCGGTGCCGATTTCATCAAGACCTCGACGGGCAAGGAAAAGGTCAATGCCAACCTGCCCACCTCGCTCGCCATGATCCGCATGATCCGCTGGTTTGCCGAAGAGACCGGCATCGAGATCGGCTACAAGCCCGCCGGCGGCATTTCCCAGGCCAAGGATGCGCTGGCCTATATGGCGCTGATGAAGGAAGAGCTGGGGCGCACCTGGCTCGAGCCGCATCTGTTCCGCTTCGGGGCCAGTTCGCTGCTCACCGATATCGAGCGGCAGCTCGAACACGGGCTGACCGGGCGCTACGCCGCCGATTATCGCCAGCCGCTGGTTTAAAGCCCGTTTTCGATTTGCGCGCGCTCGCACGCGCCAGGAGGCCCATGGTGAACAAGATCGCCCAGATATTTGAAACCCTCGACTATGGCCTGGCCCCTGAAGGTAGCGAGGCGGCCATGGCCTGGCTGGAAAGCCATGGCCGGCAGTTCGGCCATTTCATCGACGGTGCCTGGACGCAGGCGCACGACACCTTCCCCTCGGCCAATTCGGCCAATGGCACGGTGCTGGCCCAGATCAGCATGGCCGGGCCCGCCCAGGTGGACCAGGCGGTGGCGGCAGCGCGCGCCGCCTTCGGTCCTTGGAGCGCGCTGTCGGGCTTCGAGCGGGCGCGCCATCTTTATGCCATTGCCCGTGCGGTGCAAAAGCATGCGCGGCTGTTTGCCGTGCTCGAAACGCTGGATAACGGCAAGCCCATCCGCGAAAGCCGGGACATCGACATTCCTCTGGTGGCGCGGCACTTTTATCATCATGCCGGCTGGGCCCAGCATGCCGGCCGCAGCTTTCCCGGCCAGGTGCCCTATGGGGTGTGCGGGCAGATCATCCCCTGGAACTTCCCGCTGCTAATGCTGGCCTGGAAGATTGCCCCGGCCCTGGCGGCGGGCAATACCGTGGTGCTCAAGCCCGCCGAATTCACCTCGCTGACGGCGCTGCTGTTTGCCGAGATCTGCCAGCGCGCGGGCCTGCCCAAGGGCGTGGTCAACATCGTGACCGGCGCGGGCGAGACCGGGCAGGCCATCGTCGCCCATCCCGATATCGACAAGATCGCCTTTACCGGCTCGACCGAAGTGGGCAAGGCCATTCGCGTGGCAACGGCCGGCACGGGCAAAGGGCTGTCGCTCGAATTGGGCGGGAAGTCGCCCTACATCGTCTTTGACGATGCCGACATCGACAGCGCCATCGAGGGGTTGGTCGATGCCATCTGGTTCAACCAGGGGCAGGTGTGCTGCGCCGGGTCGCGCCTCCTGGTGCAGGAATCGATCGAAGAGCGCTTCATCGCCAAGCTCAAGCTGCGCATGAGCACGCTGCGCGTGGGCGATCCGCTGGATAAATCCGTCGATATCGGGGCGCTGGTGGCGCCGGTGCAGGTGGAGCGGGTGCGCGACCTGATCGCGCGCGGCGAACGCGAAGGCGCCCAGTGCTATCAGCCAGAGATGGACCTGCCGGCCCAGGGCTGCTTTTTCAAGCCTTCGCTCATCACCAATGTTTCGCCGGCCAACACGCTGGTGGAAGAGGAAATCTTTGGCCCCGTGCTGGTGGCGATGAGCTTTCGCACGCCCGAGGAGGCGGTGGCGCTGGCCAACAACACCCGCTACGGCCTGGCGGCCACGGTGTGGACCGAGAACGTCAATCTGGCGCTCGACATTGCCCCTCAGCTCAAGGCCGGGGTGGTGTGGATCAACGGCACCAACCAGTTCGATGCCGCCGTGGGCTTTGGCGGCTATCGCGAATCCGGCTTTGGCCGCGAAGGCGGACGCGAGGGCATGGCGAGCTATCTCAAGCCCGCTTGGGAAAAGGCGCTCGTTGCTGCATCCAGTGCACCACAGCGGCAGGCGCGGGCCGCCGATCCGCTCGATGCGCCGGGCCTGGACCAGACCGCCAAACTCTATATCGGGGGCAAGCAGGCCCGTCCCGACAGCGGCTATTCGCGCCCGGTGCTGGGCGCGGACGGGCGCATGCTCGGTGAGGTCGGCGAAGGCAATCGCAAGGATATCCGCGCTGCGGTGGAAGCGGCGCGCAAGGCGCTGAGCTGGGGCACGGTTTCGGCGCACAACCGCGCGCAGATCCTCTATTTCCTGGCCGAAAATCTCGACTATCGCCGCGACGAATTTGCCGGGCGCATTGCCGCCCAGACCGGGCAGGATGGCACCGCCGAAGTGCGCCAGGCCGTGGAGCGGCTGTTTGCCTTTGCTGGCTGGGCCGACAAATATGACGGGGCCGTGCACAACCCGCCCAGCCGCGCCATTGCCGCCGCCATGATCGAGCCGCTGGGGGTGCTGGGCATCGTGGCCCCTGAGGAGCAGCCGTTGCTGGGCGCCGTCGCTCTGCTGGCTCCGGCCTTGGCCATGGGCAACACGGTGGTGTTGGTGCCTTCCGAGGTCGCCCCGCTCAGCCTCACCGATCTCTACCAGGTCATCGAAACCTCCGACGTGCCGGCGGGTGTGGTCAACATCGTCACCGGCCCGGCCGAAAGCCTCGCCAAGACGCTGGCCGAGCATGACGGCGTGGACGGGCTGTGGTTCTGCGGCAGTGCCACGGGATCGGCCATGGTGGAAAAGGCTTCGGTGGGCAACCTCAAGCAGACCTGGACCAGCCGGGGCCTGGGTTACGATTTCGCCGATGAGGCGCGCTTTGGCGGGGAGTATTTCCTGGCCCGCGCCACCCAGGTCAAGAATGTCTGGGTGCCTTATGGCGCCTAGGCTTTTGCCCCAGGAGATCATCGCGCAAAAGCGCGATGGCCAAGCGCTGGAGCCGGCGGCAATTGCTGGCTTCATCGCCGGGCTGGGCGATGGCTCGGTGTCGCACCCACAGGCGGCGGCGCTGGCCATGGCGATCTATTTCAACGGCATGGACACCGATGAGCGCGTGGCGCTGACGCTCGCCATGCGCGACTCGGGCACGGTGCTGGATTGGTCGGACCTGCCCGGGCCGGTGGTGGACAAGCATTCGACCGGCGGTGTGGGCGACAACGTCTCGCTGATGCTGGCGCCGATCCTGGCGGCCTGCGGCGCCTATGTGCCCATGATTTCGGGGCGCGGCCTGGGCCATACCGGGGGCACGCTGGACAAGTTCGACGCCATTCCCGGCTATCGCACCAATCCGGACGAGGCCTTGTTCCGCCAGGCGGTCAAGACTGCTGGCTGCGCCATTATCGGGCAGACCGATGCCCTGGCCCCGGCCGATCGTACGCTCTATGCCATTCGCGACGTGACGGGCACAGTGGAATCGATCCCCCTGATCACGGCCTCGATCCTCTCCAAAAAGCTCGCCGCCGGGCTGGGCGCCCTGGTGCTCGACGTCAAGACCGGGTCGGGCGCTTTCATGCCGACGCTGGAGCGGGCGCGGGAGTTGGCGCAAAGCCTGGTGCAGGTGGCCAATGGCGCGGGCCTGCGCACCTCGGCGCTCATCACCGATATGAACGAGCCCCTGGCGAGTGCCGCCGGCAACGGGCTGGAAATGGCCAATGCCATCGCCTTTCTCACCGGCGCACATCGCGATCGGCGCCTTGAGGGCGTGACCCTGGCGCTGGCCGCTAGAGCGTTGATAATGGCCGGGTTGACGGACAGCGATGCTGACGGGCTGGCCAAGGCGCAGGCCGCGCTCGACAGCGGGGCCGCAGCCGAGCGCTTTGCGGCCATGGTGGTTGCCTTGGGCGGCCCCGCCGATCTGCTCGAGCGCCCCCAGACGCATCTGCCCGCCGCGCCCATCGTGCGCGACGTAGTGGCACGGGATGCGGGGATCGTTTGCGCCATCGACACCAAGGCCGTGGGCATGGCCGTGGTGAGCCTGGGCGGCGGACGGCGGCTACCCACCGACGGCATCGACCATGCCGTGGGTTTTGACCGGCTGGCGCCGCTGGGCCTGGCGGTGACGCCCGGCGCGCCCCTGGCGCGGCTGCACGCACGCACCGCCGATAGCGCCGACGAGGCCGAGCGTCGCCTTCTAGCCGCTTATGGCCTGGGCGAGACGGCACCCCAGACCCATCCCCTGATCGTCGAGGCGGTTGCCCCGCCGCCAACTGCCTGAGGACTAAAACTTATGCCGCGCGCGCTTTTGTGCATCCTGGACAGCTTCGGCATCGGCAATGCGCCCGATGCCGCCGACTACGGCGATGTGGGCGCCGATACGCTGGGCCATATCGCGGCGGCCTGCGCCAGGGGGCAGGGGGATCGGGACGGCTTGCGCGCCGGGCTGTTACACCTGCCCAACATGGATGCGCTGGGCCTGGGCGCGGCCGCCAAGCTCTCTACCGGCACCGTGCCGCCGGGCCTCACCGACGCCCCGCGCGGCGGGCGCTTCGGGGTGGGCCGCGAGGTATCGCAGGGCAAGGACACGCCCTCGGGCCATTGGGAGATTGCGGGGGTGCCCGTGCCGTTCCAATGGGGCTATTTTCCGCCGACCCAGCCCAGCTTTCCGCCCGATCTGATCGCCGCGCTGATCGAGCGCGCCGGGCTGCGCGGCATTCTGGGCGACAAGCATGCCTCGGGCACCACGATCATTGCCGAGCTGGGCGAAGAGCACATCGCGACCGGCAAGCCCATCTGCTACACCTCGGCCGACAGCGTGTTCCAGATCGCAGCGCATGAAACCCATTTCGGGCTCGACCGACTCTACAAGCTCTGCGAGACGGCGTTCGAGTTGACGGCGCCCTTGCGTATCGGCCGGGTTATCGCCCGGCCGTTTCTGGGCGAAACGGCGGAGACCTTCAAGCGCACCGGCAACCGGCGCGATTTCGCCATTGCCCCGCCCGAGCCCACCTTGCTCGACCGAGCCGAAGCGGCAGGCCGGCAGGTATTTGCCATCGGCAAGATTTCAGACATCTATGCGGCGCGCGGGGTGACCCACAAGCTCAAGGCCGCCGGCAACATGGCCGTGTTCCAGAAGACCTTGGAGGCGCTGGAGATGGCGCGGGACGGGGATTTCACCATGGCCAATTTCGTGGATTTCGATTCCGAATATGGCCACCGGCGGGATGTGCCCGGCTATGCGGCGGCGCTCGAAGCCTTCGATGCGCGCCTGCCCGAACTGATCGCGGCATTGGGCGATGACGACCTGCTGGTGCTCGCGGCCGACCATGGCAACGATCCGACCTGGACCGGCACCGACCACACCCGAGAACAGGTGCCCATTCTGATGTTTTCCCCAAGCCTTGCGCAAGGCGAGATTGGCATTCGGCCCACTCTGGCCGATATTGGCGAAACCATTGCCCATTGGCTCGGCCTAAAGCCCGGCGCGCACGGCCGCAGCGTTCTCTGATCGAGGTCCCAACCACTCACATGCAAAACGTCACGGTCGTCGATCATCCCCTGATCCAGCATAAGCTCACCATCATGCGCAACAAGGAGACCTCGATCGCGGGGTTCCGGCGCCTGTTGCGGGAGATCGCCCATCTGCTCTGCTACGAGGTCACGCGCGATCTCGAACTGGAACTGATCCCCATCGACACCCCGCTCCAGCAGATGGACTCACCGGCCATCAAGGGCAAGAAGCTGGTGTTTGCTTCGATCCTGCGGGCCGGCAATGGCCTGCTCGAAGGCATGCTCGACCTGGTGCCGGCGGCGCGCGTGGCCCATATCGGCATTTATCGCGACCACGAGACCCTGCAGCCGGTGGAGTATTACTTCAAGGCGCCGACCAATCTGGAAGACCGGCTGGTGATCGTGGTCGATCCGATGCTGGCAACGGCCAATTCGGCCACGGCGGCCATCGACAAGCTCAAGGAGCGGGGCGCCAACCGCATCCGCTTCCTGTGCCTTCTGGCGGCACCCGAGGGCGTGAAGAAATTCACCGAAATGCACCCAGACGTGCCGATCTTTACTGCCGCCATCGACAGCCACCTCAATGAGAAGGGCTATATCGTGCCTGGCTTGGGCGATGCGGGCGACCGCATGTACGGCACGCGATGACATGCAAGAGGGCGCCCCGAGAGGCGCCCTCTTGGTTTACGCTTAGGCGGACTTGAGCGGGAAGCCGAAGCCGATCAGCTCGCTGCGCAGAGCCTGGGGCGAGGTGAAGTGAATGGCATTCATCCCGATCTTGCGGGCCGCATGCACATTGGGCTCGCTGTCGTCGATGAACACGCAGGATTGCGGGGCAACGCCATAGCGCTCGCAGAACACCCGGTAGATGCGGTAGTCGGGCTTGACCAGGCGTTCGAGGCCCGACACCACCACGCCGTCGAATTTCTCCAGGAACGGCCATTCGGGCAGGCAGCTCACCCATTTCTCCCAGGAGAAATTGGTGATGGCGAAGGTGGGAATGTCGGCCGCGATCAACTCGTCATGAATGTCGACCGTGCCCTGGATGATGCCGTTGAAGGTTTCCTTCCAGCGCAGGTCGAAGGCCTGAATTTCGCGCCAATAGCGCGGAAAGCGCGTGATCAGCTTGGCCACGCCTTCGGCATAGATGTCGCCGGCGTCGAACTCGAGATTCCAGTCGGTGGTGCAGATGGTGTCGTGAAACCACTGGGCTTCTTCCTCGGTGGGGAAGAGCTTGCGGAACAGATACATCGGATTCCAGTCGACGAAGACGCCGCCCAGATCGAATACGGGCACCAGGGTATCGGACATTTGACGAAAGCCTTCCAGCAGCGAGGGAGCCCGCCCTATGGCATGGCGTCCCGAGGCGTGCAATCCCGTCCCGGGAACGCTATTGCTGAGACAGGGATTGGACCAGCCCGCTCGAGTTCAGCGTCTGCTGGGTGTAGGTCACGTCGTCGCCCAGCATGATGGTGGGCTGGCATACGGGGCTGCAGCTCAGCGAGGTGCGGCTCTGGCCCTGATAAACCGTCAAAGTATCGGCACTGGCCTGCACCACCTCGACCACCGTATCGGCCACCGGCTCGCCACGGCTGTCGAGCACGATGACATTGGTCTGCCCATAGCTCTTGCCGGTCAGCACCAGGGTCTGCGGATCCTGGATGGTAACGTCGGCGACGCCGGGATTGCCGATGATCACGGTCGCGGCCGGAGCCGCGATACGCAGGATGCGCGCCATGTTCACCTTCACCGAGATCGGAGCACCTGGCTGGGTTTCGGCCCAGGCGCTGCCGCATGCCAGGGGCACCAGCAGGCAAAACACGAGGGGCAGCACCTGTTGCATGCGTGGCATGGGAAATAATCCATAGCATTGTGTGGCAAATCAACACTTGCGCGGAATGGTGAAGATTTGGCAAACGCGGCATGTCATGACGTGCGTATCGCTGCCATTGGGCAATGATCTGGTTACTTGCCACCATTGAATGGCGGTATCGTATTGATTGTGTCAAATTCTAGCTTGTCCGTTAATAGCGCAGAAAGGCTAGAAAATGCAGGGCCTTGGCGACGCTCTCGATTAACGGAGCGGCAAGATGTTACCGGTATCGTGGCCTCAAGTTCGATGTGACGTGTCGAACCAAGGCGTCGCGAAATGACGTAGAGCATGGAGCTTGAGAATGAATATCGTATCCCGTTTCTTTAAGGACGAGTCCGGCGCGACCGCCATCGAGTACGGCCTGATCGCCGCCCTCATCGCCGTCGGCATCATCGCGGCCGTCAGCACCCTGGGTGGTGGCCTGGCCAACGTGTTCGGCAACATCAACGAGCAGCTGAACTTCACCGCCGCTGAGTAATAACAGCCGTCTGCGGCAAATGAACAGGAAGGGCCCTCTCACGAGGGCCCTTCTCATCCGTGGGAGGCTTGTCGGCAATGCAACGTTTCTTCGACCAGCGACACGGACTGGATTTTGGACTGTTGCGCTTCTACAGGGATCAATCCGGCGCTACCGCCATCGAGTATGCGCTTATCGCTTCTCTGCTCTCGATCGTCATCATCACTGCCGTCGCCCTGCTGGGCGGCTCGGTGGCGGGCATGTGGGCGTTCATCTCCAATTCCGTCGACGCAAAGCTGGACGGGATCGAGTAGCCCGTTAACCCTGGGTTAACCATGTCGGTGCCAGCTTGGCGGCGCCGACGGGTGCCCCGTCCTGGACTGGCCGGGTGCCCTGATGGTTCAATCGATAGCGCTGCTCGTCTTTCCGCTGCTGATGGCCATCGCAGCCTTTTCCGATCTTTTTACCATGAAGATCGCCAATAGCCTGGTGCTGGCGGTGGTCGTGGCGTTCTGCATCGTGGCGCCGCTCTCTGGCCTACCCGTGAGCCAGATGCTCTGGCATCTGGCGGCCGCCGCCGTCGTGCTGCTGTTCAGCTTTGCGCTTTTTGCTGCCGGCTGGATCGGCGGCGGGGATGCCAAGCTTGCCGCCTCCATCGCGCTCTGGCTGGGGCTGGAACTGCTCTTGCCCTTCATGCTCAACGCTGCCGTGCTGGGCGGAATTCTGACCCTGCTGGTGCTGGGCTTCCGACGCCTGGCGCTGCCCCCCGGCTGGCACGCCACACCCTGGATCGCCCGGCTCCATGATGCCAAGTCGGGCGTGCCTTATGGCATTGCCCTGGCCATCGCTGCCGCGCTGATCTATCCCGCGAGCGCCGTCTTTCTCGGTCTGACCCGCTAAGGTTGTCGCCCATCGGGTGCAGTCCTAACGGGGTATTAACCCTGGGCCGCAAGACTCGATTAACCAAACCTTGACCCTTTGCCAGCATAAATCAGGCTCAACACCCTGGGCAATTGCGCCCCGAGTCTCGGAGTTTGGTCATGCGGCCCGCCCGGATATTGCTTTTGCTGGTGGCCTTGCTGGCCGGAGGGCTGGCAGCCTTTCTGGCGACGCGCGGCAATGCGCCGGCCGAGCCACAAACCATTACCCAGGTCATCGAGGAGCCCAAGAGCCAGGTGCTGGTGGCCTCACAGGCCATTGGCGTGGGTCAAAGGCTCAACGAAAGCCTGGTGGAATGGCAGGATTGGCCGTCCGGGGCCATTCGTCCCGAATATCTCACCATCGATGCCATGCCCGACGCGCCTGTTACGCTGATGGGGTCGGTGGCTCGGTTCGAGATTTTCCCCGGCGAGCCCATCCGCGAAACCAAGCTGGTGCGCGCCGATCAGGGTTATCTCTCGGCAGTGCTGCCGGAGGGCATGCGTGCCGTCTCGATCGGGGTCTCTGCGGTCTCGGCTTCAGGCGGTTTCATCGTCCCCAATGACCGGGTGGACGTGGTCCTCACCCGCACCGGCGCGCAAGGCGACGTGTCCGAAACCATCCTGCCCAACGTCAAGGTGCTCGCCATCGGCAAGCGGCTGGGCCAGGTGGGCACCACCGGCACCTCGCCGACGGTCGATCCCGCCGATCCTTCCACACAGGTCTTTGACGATTCCACCATCGCCACGCTGGAGTTGACCCCGGTGCAAGGCGAAACGCTGATCAATGCCAGCTCGGCCGGCCGGCTCTCGCTGGCGCTGCGCTCGATTGCCGATTTCGGCGAGACCCAGGCCGTGGCCCGGCAGAATGCCAGCCAGTCGATCCGGGTCATTCGCTATGGCCGCGAGATGAACGTGATGTCTGCCAATCCGGCGGCCGCACCGCCCTCGGCTCCCCAAGTCACCGTCGCACCCGCCACGGTAATTCCGTGATGCAAAGGGCAATTTCCATGGCTGCTTTTCATCTGGCGCGTTCCTGGCAGGGCCTGCCTGCGCTGCTCGCCGCCGCCGGCCTTGCTCTGGCGCTGGCCGTGCCGGCTGCCCAGGCCCAGCAGACCCATCTGCGCATTGCCTCCAATCAGATCGGAGGCTCGCAGAGCCTGCAGGTGCTGGTTAACAAGTCCATGATCCTGGATCTGCCCATCGAGGCGGCCGAGGTCATCGTCTCCCAGCCTGCCATTGCGGCCGTGGTGATGCGCTCCAAGACGCGGGCCATCGTGCAGGGCGTTTCGGGCGGGGAAACCAACGTGTTCTTCCTCGATGCCCTGGGCCGCACCATCTCGGTTCTCGACCTGCAAGTGGTCCAGCAACAGTCCGACGTAGCGGCCGCGCTGCGCGGGGCCTTGCAGCGGCTCCTGCCCGACACGGCGCTGAGCGTGGAATCGGTAACGCTCAACGGGGTCAATCGCATCGTGCTTTCGGGCACTGCGGGGTCCACCGAGGACGTGGACAAGGCCGTCGCCATTGCCAGCCAGTTCGCTGGCGGGCCCGAGAACGTCTCCAATGTCATCACCTTGCCGGGCTCCCAGCAGGTGATGCTCAAGGTCACCGTGGCCGAAGTATCGCGCGACGCGGTAAAGCAGCTGGGCGTCAACCTCAACGCCACGGCCGATATCTATGGGCTACAGACCGGCATCGTTTCGTCCCCCAGCCTGGGCGGCGCCTCCAACGTGGTTTCGCCCAGCTCGCTGCGGGCCGGCTTCGACGTAGGACCGGTCTCGGTCGATGCTACCATTCGTGCGCTCGAGCGTCGCGGTGCCATCCGCACGCTGGCCGAGCCGGTGCTGACGGCCATGTCGGGCCAGCCGGCCGAGTTTCTGGCGGGTGGCGAGTTTCCCATTCCCAATGCCGTGACCACCGATGATCAAGGCAACAGCCAGATCGCCTTCGAATATCGCCAGTTCGGCGTGAATCTCAAATTCACTCCCGTGGTCAAGAGCAGCGGCGTGATCGGGCTGAACGTGGACACTTCGGTGAGCGAGCCCACCACCGAGGGCGGCTTCAACGCCAATGGCGTGATCATCCCCGGCATCCAGAACCGCGAGGCGCGCACCGTGGTGCAGATGCGCTCTGGGCAGACCCTGGCGATTGCCGGCATGTTCCGCGAGCAGGTGCGCCAGCAGTTCAACACCATGCCCGGCATTGGGCAGGTGCCGATCCTGGGCGCTCTGTTCAGATCGCGCGATTTCGTGCGCAGCCAGACGGAACTTCTGGTGCTGGTCACCCCGTATCTGGCAACGCCCGTGGATGGCACGGTGCCGTTGCCAACCGACGCCGTCGACTTTGCCGGCGATGCCGAAGCCACATTCCTGGGGCATATGGAAAAGCTCTATGGCGTGGAAGGCAACCAGGGTGCCGGCGGCTATCAAGGGGCCGTGGGCTTCATCCTGGATTGATTGGCATGAGCACCAGTGAGAGCGACCTAGCGCCGCGGAGAATGTTGATGAGTTTTCTGACCAGCGACAGCAAGCCCGAGCCCATTCTGGCCGAGGCAGGCCAGGAGGTTATGCCCGGCGCGCGGCTCGTGCCCCACATCACCATCCAGGCCTTTTGCGAGCGCTCGCAAACGGCCCAGCTGGTGGAAACTGCCATTCACGACCGGCGCATGTCCAAGGTGGCGCTGACCACCCATAATGGCGGCATCGACGCCGCCATCGAGACCTATCGCACCAACCCCACGCCCAATCTGATCATCGTGGAAACCAGCCATCAAGCTGACCAACTTCTGCATGGGCTCGAGCGGCTGGCCGAAGTGTGTGACGCCGCCACGCGGCTGATCGTTCTGGGCCATGTCAACGACGTGCTGCTCTATCGCGAACTGCTGCGTTCGGGCGTGTCCGAATATGTGGTGCTGCCGGCCGAACCGGCGACGCTGGTGTCGGCCATCACCGAGCTGTTCGTGGGCCAGGATGCCAAGCCCATCGGGCGTACCGTGGGCTTTGTGGGGGCCAAGGGCGGGGCAGGGGCCTCGACCATTGCCCACAACGTGGCCTGGGCGGTGGCTCAGATGGTCAAGCAGGACGTCTTGATCCTGGATATGGATCTGGCCTTTGGCACTGCCGGCCTCGATTTCAACCAGGACCCGCCGCACGGCATTGCCGATGCGCTGAGCAACGGGCCAAAGATCGACCAGACGATGCTGGAGCGCCTGATGTCCAAGGCGGCCCCGCACATCAACCTCTTGGCCGCCCCGGTGTCGCTGGACACGCCCCTCGATTTCGGCGAGCGCGATTTCGAGCAGGTGGTCGAGCTCAGCCAGAACAACGTGCCCGTGGTGATCCTGGACATTCCTCACGGCTGGACGGGATGGATCCGCCACACGCTGTCGACCATCGACGAGATCGTCATCGTGGCCGAGCCCGATCTGGCCAGCCTGCGCAATGCCAAGAACCTGGCCGATACGCTCAAGGCCTTGCGCCCGTCCGAATCCCAGCCCATGCTGCTGCTCAACAAGCAGGGCGTGCCGCGCCGTCCCGAGATCGCGGCCAATGAATTTGCCTCTTCGGTGGATTGCCGGCTGCTGGGCACCATCGGCTTTGATGCTGCCCTTTTCGGCTCGGCCGCCAATAACGGGCAGATGATTGCCGAGGTGTCGGGCAGCCACAAAGTCAACGACGTGTTCAAGATGATTGGCCTGCACGTCACGGGTCGTTCCATGGTGGAGGCGTCCGGCCGCGCCAAGGGCTTCTCGCTCTCGTCCCTGTTCAGCAAGCGCCAGCGCGCCTAAACGATACAAAAGAGACGGCCATGTTCGGCAAGCGCACCAGTTTCGGCGGCAATACCCCGGGCGCCACCACGTCCAAATCGGCTCCCCCGCCATTGCGGATAGATGCGGCCAAGGCGCCTGCATCCGACGCCGCTGGCCGCCTGCGCGGCCCCGAAGACGTGGTGGACGTGCGCAGCCCCGAACAGGCCACACGTGACCGCGAGTATTTCCAGACCAAATCGGCGATCTTCAACGCGCTGATCGACTCCATCGACCTCTCGCAGCTGGCCACCATGGACCAGGATGCGGCGCGCGAGGAAATCCGCGACATCGTCGCGGAGATCATCGCGCTCAAATCCATCGTCATGTCGATTTCCGAGCAGGAGGACCTGCTCGAGGACATCTGCAACGACGTGCTGGGCTATGGCCCGCTCGAGCCGCTGCTCGCCCGCGACGACATTGCCGACATCATGGTGAACGGCAGCCAGCGCTGCTACATCGAAGTGGGCGGCAAGGTGAAGCTCACCAATGTGCGCTTCCGCGACGAAGCCCATCTGATGAATGTGTGCCAGCGCATCGTGTCCCAGGTCGGGCGCCGGGTGGATGAAAGCTCGCCCATCTGCGATGCGCGCCTGCCCGATGGCAGCCGCGTCAACGTGATCGCGCCCCCGCTCTCCATCGACGGCGCCGCGCTCACCATCCGCAAGTTCAAGAAGGACAAGCTGACCCTCCAGCAGCTGGTCAAATATGGATCGATCTCGCCCGAAGGCGCCGAAGTGCTGCGCATTCTGGGCCGGGTGCGCGCCAATATCCTGATTTCGGGCGGCACGGGTTCGGGCAAGACCACGCTGCTCAACTGCCTCACCGCCTTCATCGAACGCGACGAGCGGGTCATCACCTGCGAGGATTCGGCCGAACTGCAGCTCCAGCAACCCCACGTGGTGCGCCTCGAAACCCGGCCGCCCAATCTCGAAGGCGAAGGCGAGATCACCATGCGCGACCTGGTGCGCAACTGCCTGCGCATGCGGCCCGAGCGCATCATCGTGGGCGAAGTGCGCGGACCCGAAGCGTTCGATCTGTTGCAGGCCATGAACACCGGCCATGACGGCTCGATGGGCACGCTGCACGCCAACTCGCCGCGCGAGGCGCTTTCGCGTCTCGAGTCCATGATCACCATGGGTGGCTATTCGCTGCCCAGCCGCACCATTCGCGAAATGGTGGTGTCTTCCATCGACGTGATCGTGCAGGCCGCGCGCCTGCGCGACGGCTCGCGCCGCATCACCCACATTTCCGAGGTGCTGGGCATGGAAGGCGACGTGGTGGTGACCCAGGATATCTTCGTCTACGACATCATGGGCGAGGACGCCAACGGCCAGCTTCTGGGCCGGCATCGCTCTACCGGCATCACCAAGCCCCACTTTGCCGAACGTGCGCGCTATTTCAACGAAGAGGCCAATCTGGTCGAAGCGCTGGAGCGCTCCAACACCGAGCAGCGGGAGCTGATCAAGCCATGAGGTTTGCCCCGTGTCGCCGCTGATTCTGGCTCTGCTCGCCATGATTGCCGTAGGCGCGGTCGGCCTGGCCCTGGTGCCCGCCATGACCGGAGGCAGCCGCGCCGGCAAGCGCATCAAGGCCCTGCAGGGCGATCTGCAGGTCAACCGTCGCACCAACGAGCTCGAACGCCAGCGCGAAAACCGGCGCAAGAGCGTGCAGCAGGTGCTCAAGACCCAGACCCAGGCGCAAAAGCAGCGCAAGCGCGTGCCCTTGCCCCAGCAATTGCAGCAGGCGGGCATGAAGCTCTCGCCCGTGGCCTTCATCCGCAACTCGGCTATCCTGGGCGCTGCCGTCTTCGTGGTGTGCTTCCTGCTCGAAGTGCCGCTGCTGTTTGCCGCGGTCTTTGCGGCGGCGGCGGGCTATCTGCTGCCGCGCTTCTACCTCAAGCGCCGCACGCGCAAATACCAGGACAAGTTCCTCGACGAGTTGCCCAATGCGGTGGAAGCCATCGTACGCGGCGTGCGCTCGGGCCTGCCGCTCAACGACAGCCTCAAGGTGGTGGCGCGCGAAGCCAAGGAGCCGGTGCGCTCCGAATTTGCCCGCGTGCTCGACCAGCAGGCCTTTGGCATGTCCATCACCGACGCCATCGCGGTTCTCAACGAGCGGGTGCCAGTGCCGGAGGTCAATTTTTTCGTCGTAGTGATCAGCGTCCAGCAGCAGGCGGGCGGCAATCTGTCCGAAGCACTGGGCAATCTGGCGCGGGTGCTGCGCAACCGCAAGAAGATGCAGGCCAAGGTCAAGGCCATGTCCGCCGAAGCCAAGGCCTCGGCCATGATCATCGGCTCTCTGCCCTTCGTGGTTGCGGGCCTGGTGAGCGTGGTGAGCCCGAGCTACCTGGCGCCGCTGGTTTCCACGCCCACCGGCTATTTCTGGCTCGGCGTTGCGGCCCTGATGATGAGCTTTGGCGTCTTCATCATGAACCGCATGATCCAGTTCGACTATTGAGGTGGCCAGATGAACCTGATCGCGCTGTTCACCGATACCGACGTGCTGGTGGCTCTTTTTGCCGCAATTTCGGCAGCCGCGGTGGTCTTCACGCTGGGGGCCCAGTTCTTCGATCGCTCCGAATTGCAGCAGCGCATCAAGCGGGTCGCGCTCGAACGCGAGAAGATGCGAGCCGAGGAAATGGCCCGCCTGCGCGGCACCGGTGGCAATGATCGCACGACCATTCGGCGCGGGCTGGGCAAGAGCTATATGCGCCGCGTGGTCGAGCAGTTCTCGCTGCAAAAGGCCTTTGCCGACGAGAACACCGTTGAGGCGCTGGCGCGCGCCGGCTATCGCGGCCCGGGGCACCTGACCACCTATCTGTTCCTGCGCTTCGTCACGCCGCTGGTGCTGTTCGTGCTCTCGTTCTTCTATCTGGGCTTTATCGTGCTGGCCGACAGGCCGCTTTATCTCAATGCGCTCTATGCCATCGTGATCGGGCTGGCCGGCTCCTATCTGCCCACGCTGCTGCTCAAGAACCGCATCATCAAGCGCCAGCAATCGATCCGCCGAGCCTGGCCGGACTGCCTGGACCTGATGCTGCTCTGCGTGGAATCGGGCATGTCGATCGAGCATGCCTTCAAGCGCGTGGCGCGCGAGATCGGCGGGCAGAGCCTGGAGCTGGCCGAGGAACTGACGCTGACCAATGCCGAGTTGTCCTTTTTGGAGGATCGCACGCGCGCCTATGACAATCTGGGGCGGCGTACGGGGCTCGACGTGGTCAAATCGGTGATGACCTCGCTGATCCAGGCCGAGCGCTATGGCACGTCGGTGGGCCAGTCGCTGCGCGTGATGGCCGAAGAAGGACGCGACCAGCGCATGTCGGAGGCCGAAAAGAAGGCCGCCTCGCTGCCGCCCAAGCTCACCGTGCCGCTGATCCTGTTCTTCCTGCCGGTCTTGTTCATCGTGATCATGACGCCTGCCCTGATCAGCGTGTTCGAAACCTTCCAGAACTAAAGGCGCCGGCCGGGGCCGACGCCTGTTCGGCAGGCACTACGATCTCGGCCTATCGCGCCGAGCGGATCGTCTCCCAGCTGTTTTGTTGCGAGAGCATGCCGGTGATGTAGGCCATGTTGGCCTCGACCTTGTCGGGGGGCAATTCTGCCATATAAAGCCGGCGGGCTTCGTCGAACCGGCCTTGCAGGCCAACCACCAGCGCCAGGTTCTGCCGCATCTTGGACGTGGCGCCTTGCATGCCAGCTGCCTGGCGCAGGCTGGCCTCGGCGGCGGGCAACTCATTGGTCAGCGCATAGGACAGGCCCAGATTGGCGTGCAGCGAGGCCTCGGTGGGCGCCAGGGTCATGGCCTGGCGATAGGCCTGCCGCGCTTCCTGATTGCGGCCCATCTGGTCGAGAATGGCGCCCTTGACCGAAAGCGCGTTCCAGTCTGGCTGCTGGGGCACGATGGTCTGCTCGATGACGTTGAGGGCTTGGGCAAAGCGCCCTTCATCGGTGAGGGATTTGGCAAAGGCGAGCTTGATCTCGGGATCGCGCGGATTGCCTGCGACCGCTTCTTCGAGAATGGCGCTGGCCTGGCCAGCCTGGCCCGAGGCGCGCAGGGCTGCCGCATAGTAGAGCAAGGTGGTGCGGTCCTTGGGATCCTTGCGATAGGCAGCAGCCAGCTGTTGCAGCGACATCTGCCGCTCGAGCGGCGCCTGTGCCGAAAAATCGGGGGTGTGTACCGGGCCGCGTGGGGCGGCGCAGCCTGCCAGCAGCGCTGCCGCCAAAAGGCTCATGGTGAGCGCGCGCGTGGCGGAGCGAAAACCAAGGTCAATCTGCACGGGCGTGGTCTCCCTGTCGGGCGGGCAGGCCCGCCCCTTTGAAGGACCTGCAATAAATCATTAACCCTAACGAGCGGTTAAACATGAGAATTAGGGCCGTTGCTTATGCGGGCGCTCCGGGCTTAGTGAAAGCCATCGCGATCTTCACCCTGGAGTGCTTTTGCCATGGTCCATGCCCTGCCCATCATCTGCGTCGAACCTGGCGCGCTGGACGCTGCGGGCCTGACCCCCGCCCAACAGGACTGGGCCAGGGCAGGGGGCTTTACCGGCCAGCGCGGCCGCCTGCTGCCTCTGCCCGATGCCAGCGGGGCCCTGGCGGGGTATCTCTTCGGCATGGGCGATGCGGCCAACCGGCCCAAGCTGGTGGTGGGTCTGGCCGTGCACGGCCTCGAAGCGGGTCATTATCGGCTCGAAGGCGCTTTGGGCGATCCGACCTATGCCGCGCTGGGCTTCAAGCTCTCGGCCTATCGCTTCGAGCGCTATCGCAGCGCCAAGCCGGCTCCCACGCTGGAGCTGCCCGCCGGTGCAGACGGCGCGGAAGTCGAGCGCCTGGCAAGTGCCGCGACGCTGGCGCGCGACTTGGTCAACACGCCGGCCAATGACATGGGACCCGAGGCCCTGCATGCCGAGATCGAGGCCTTCGCCAAGGCCCGGGGCATGGGCTTTAAGGCCATCGTGGGCGACGATCTCCTGGCGCAGAATTTTCCCATGATCCATGCCGTAGGCCGCGCTAGTGCGCAGGCGCCGCGGTTGCTCGACCTGAGCTGGGGCGATGCAGATGCCCCCAAGGTGACGCTGGTGGGCAAGGGCGTGGTGTTCGATACCGGCGGTTTGGACATCAAATCGGCCGCCTCGATGCTGCTGATGAAAAAGGACATGGGCGGCGCCGCCAATGTGCTGGGCCTGGCCCATGCCATCGTGGATGCGGGCCTCAAGGTGCGGCTGCGGGTTTTGATTCCCGTCGTCGAAAATGCCATCTCCGGTTCGGCTTTCCGGCCCGGTGACGTGCTGGCCAGCCGCAAGGGGCTGACGGTGGAGATCGGCAATACCGATGCCGAGGGCCGGCTGATCCTGGCCGACGCCATGACGCTGGCCGATGAGGAGAGCCCCGATCTGTTGCTGGACATGGCCACTCTGACGGGTGCGGCGCGCGTGGCGCTGGGGCCGGAATTGCCGCCCCTCTACAGCACCGACGACGCCTTGGCCGATGAACTGATGGCCGCCGGGCTCGAGGCCGACGATCCGCTCTGGCACATGCCGCTCTGGCACGGCTACGACAAGGATCTGGGCTCCAAGATCGCCGACATCAACAATGCGCCGGGCGGCGGGTTTGCCGGCTCGATCACGGCGGCGCTGTTCCTCAAGCGCTTCGTGGCCAATGCCAAGGCCTGGGTGCATCTCGATATCTACGCCTGGGCGCCCGAGGCGCGCGCCGGTCGCACGCAGGGGGCGACCGACCAGGCGATCCGGGCCGTCTATGGCGTACTCAAGCGCCGCTTTGGTTAGAAGGCAGGGGGCACGGGTGCCGTGCCCCCGCGTTCGTTAATAGCCCCGGTCGCGATCGACCACATTGCGCAGGGGCTGTCCTGCCTCATGATCTCTGATCATGCGGGCAAAATATGCAGCCCCGGTTTCCATGTTGGAAATCGCGGCGATATGGGGCGTGATGTAGCAATTGGGGAGGGCCCAGAGCGGGCTCTCTGCCGGCAAGGGTTCGACCTCGAAGACGTCCAGGCTCGCCGCGCTGAGCGTGCCGTCGCTCAGGGCCTTGACGATATCGGCCTCCTTCTGATGGCCGCCGCGCGCCGCATTGATGACCACCGGCCCACCCTCAAGCCCATCGCGCCTGAGCTTGGCAAAGGTCTGGTAGTTGAGAATGCCGGTGGTTTCGGGGGTAAGCGGCAGCAGGTTGACCAGAATGCCGGTGCCCGAGAGGAAGGCGTCGAGTTCACTTTCGCCGGCAAAGCTCTCAACGCCGGCAATGGCCTTTGGCGTGCGGCTCCAGCCGCGCACACTAAAGCCCAGGGCCAGCAGGCGCCGGGCCGCATCGATGCCCAGCGACCCCAGGCCCATAATGCCGACCGTGGTGAACTCGGCCGAGGGTGGATAGAACTGCACCCAGCGCCGTGCTGCCTGATCGGCCTTGAAGCGGTTGAACTGACGGTGATGCATGGTGACGTTGGCTACCACATAATCGCTCATCCGCTGGCTGAGGTCTTCGGCCACGAACCGCACCAGCGGCACGTCCGGGGGCAGAGCAGGGTGCTTGAGCAGCGCATCGACGCCCGCGCCGAGCGACAGGATGGCCTTGAGCCTGTCGAGCCCCTCAAAGGCATCGGCCTTGGGCTTCCACACGAAGAGATAGCGAATGTCTCGGGGGTCGAAATCGTCCTCGCGTCGCACGAGCGGATAGTCCCCGAGTTCAGCTTTCAGCCGCCGGGCCCAGCCGGCTTCGTCCACGTCCGATAGATGCAAGAGCAACATGTTGGTCTCCCCCCAAACGAAACGAGCCGCACCCTGGGGCGCGGCTCGAAAAACGACATCGCTTGTGCTGTGTCGATTACTGCAGCGGGGCGGGCTCGGCGGCCTGCGCGCGCAGATAGGCGATGAGGTTGGCACGTTCTTCTTCGGTCCGGATACCGGCGAAGGTCATCTTGGTGCCCGGTGCCCAATCGCGCGGTGCGGTCAGGAAGGCATCGAGATTTTCCAGCGTCCAGGTCTCGCCAGCAGCATTGAGCTCCTGGAACTTGGCCGAGTAGGCGTAGCCCTCATGGCCGCCGACCGGCATGCCCACGGTGTTGTAGAGATTGGGGCCGACCTTGTTGGCGGCGCCCTCGGCGGCGTTATGACAGGCCTGGCACTTGCGGAACGAGGCCTGGCCGTCTTCGATCGAAGCGGCGCCAACAAGCGCCGCCAGGGGCGAAGCGGCTGCGGCAGGAGCTTCGGCAGCGGGCGCGACAGCAGCCGGTGCGGGAGCAGCTGGCGTTGCAGCAGGAGCAGGCGTTGCTGCGGCGGCCGGGGCAGCCGGTGCCGGAGTGGCCGCCGGTGCAGCGGGAGCTGCAGGCGAAGGCTCTGCCACCGGGACAGGCTGAGCGGCAACCGGGGCTGCCGGAGCGGGAGCGGCCGGAGCCTCAGGGGCAGCTGCCTCAGGGGCTTCGGCAGGAGCAGTCTCAGCCGCCGGGGCAGCGGCTTCGGCACCGGGCAGCGGTGCCGGGTTGGCCGAAAGCGAGTGCAGATAGGCCACGATGGCGGCGCGCTCTTCCTCGGTGCGGATGCCCGCAAAGCTCATCTTGGTGCCCGGAGCCCACTCGCGCGGGTTGGTCAGGAAGGCGTTGAGGTTGTCATAGGTCCAGGTTTCGCCGGCGGCATTGAGTTCCTGGAACTTGGCTGAATAGCTATAGCCCTCGTGGCTGCCAATGGGCATGCCAACGGTGTCGTAGAGGTTCGGGCCGGCCTTGTGGGCGGCGCCTTCGGCGGCGTTGTGGCAGGCCTGGCACTTGCGGAAGCCCGCAGCACCATCATCGATCGAGGCAGATGCCACCATCTGCGCGAAGGCCGAGGCAGCGGCGGCGTCGCCAGCCGGCGTGGCCGAGGCTGCTCCACTCTGGGTGGGCGTGCCAACCACGGCGGTGTCGGTCTGGGTTGCGGTGGGGGTGTCGACGGCGGTGTCGGCAGCCACTTCCACGGCGCCGTCTGCAGATTCTGCGGCCTCGGCTGCAGCGGGTGCGGCCTCGGGCGCCGGGAACGGCACGGGATTGTTCGACAGCGTCTGGAGATAGGCCAGGAGGTCGGCGCGTTCCTGCGGATTGGAAATGCCGGCGAAGGTCATCTTGGTGCCCGGCGCAAAGGTGCGCGGCGAGGCCAGGAAGGCGTCGAGATGTTCGTAGGTCCAGGTTTCCCCGGCAGCACCCAGCGAAGCCAGCGCTTCGGAATACTGGAAACCCTCATGGGTGGCGATGGTCTTGCCGACGGTGTCCCACAGCTTGGGGCCTGTCTTGTTGGCGTCAGCCTCACCGAAATTGTGGCAGGACTGGCACTTGCGCGACGAAGCCTGGCCGTTCTCGGCCGAAGCCGAGGCGAGCAGCACGCTGACGGGCACTATGTCGGCAGCCGGTGCGGGCTCGGTGCCAGCTTCGGCCACGACGGGCTCGGGCAGCGCATAGCCTGCGCCCTCGGTTTCATGGGGGTGGTAGATGGCTTCGGCAACGAACCCAACACCCATCACGAACAAGAGGGTGCCAAGCACTGCGCCCATGATCTTGTTGAGTTCAAACGAATCCATATCGGTCTCCCCGGTACCGTCTTTTGGCGAGTCGCACCCGCGGCTTTTATCCCGCAGAGACAAGGCAGCAAAGAGCCTTTGCGTTCCCTGCGGGGCCGGACGCGCGCGGAAGATATAGTCTGGGGCAAGTCCGCGCAACCGGCATTGGGCCGGGTGCGACAATTCCGCCAGTGCCGATGGGCGGTTGCGCTCGACCGTCTGGCGGTTGACTTGGACGGCGCGGGGATGGAATGAAAGCGCCGCAAGGGCAGGAGCCAGCCATGACCATCAAGATCGCATTCCAGGGTGAACCCGGGGCCTTCAGCCACGCCGCCGCCCATGCCGTGTTTCCCAACGCCGAGCCACTGCCCTGCGTGACCTTCGAGGACACCATCGCGGCCGTGCAGAACGGGTCCGCCCAGTTCGGCGTGGTGCCGGTGGAAAACTCGCTTTATGGGCGCATCACCGACATCTATCACCTCCTGCCCAATTCGGGCCTCTATATCGTGGGCGAGCATTTCCTGCGCGTGCAGATGAATCTGCTGGTCATCCCGGGCACGAGGATCGACGAGGTCAAGGCGGTGCAATCGCTCACCGTGGCCCTGGGGCAATGCCGCAAGTTCATTCAGCAGCACGGGTTCAAGTCGATCAATGCGGTCGACACGGCCGGTTCGGCGCGCGAGGTGGCCCAGAGGGGCGACAAATCGGTAGGCGCTATCGCCTCGCGCTTTGCGGCCGAGGTCTATGGACTTGAGGTGCTGGCCGCCAATATCGAGGATGCCGAACACAATACCACCCGGTTCCTGGTGATCAGCAAGACCCAGCAGGATGCCGAGCCCAATCAGGGCAAGGTCAAGACCACCTTCGTGTTCCGTGTGCGCAACGTGCCGGCAGCGCTCTACAAGGCCATGGGCGGGTTCGCCACCAACGGGGTCAACATGACCAAGCTGGAAAGCTACATGGTGGACGGCTCATTCACCGCTACGCAATTTTATGCCGACATCGAAGGTCACCCCGCCGACCTCTCGGTGCAGCTCGCATTCGAAGAGCTGGGTTTTTTCACCGATTACTGCCGCGTGCTGGGCGTCTACGAGGCGGCAGAACACACCCTGTGACAGCCTTGGCAAGGCAAAGTGGGGTCATCGCACTCTTGCCTTTGGCGCAATCATCGACCATATAAGGGGCCGGGAGGTTGGCGCGGACGTGTTCCTCGCCAACCGGGTCAGGTCCGGAAGGAAGCAGCCCCAACGAGACCTTCACGGGTCGTTGCCAGCCTCCTCTTTGCGCCTCACATGGCTTTGCCGCAGGCGGCTTCTCTTTCCAGCGCGAACCGCAAGGGCAGGATGGCAACGTCTGATACCGCGACATCGCCCTATCTGGTGCTGGCGCGCAAATACCGTCCGCTCGATTTCACCGGCCTGGTTGGGCAGGATGCCATGGTGCAGACCCTGGCCAATGCCTTCAAGTCGAGCCGCATCCATCATGCCTTCATCCTGACCGGCGTACGCGGCGTGGGCAAGACCACCACGGCGCGCATTCTGGCGCGCGCCTTCAACTATGAAGACGAAACCGGCGCTCACCCCACGCTCGATCTGTCCAGGGAAGGCGTGCACGACCGCGCCATCATCGAGGGCCGGCATGTCGACGTGATCGAGATGGACGCGGCATCCAACACCTCGATCAACGACATTCGCGAGATCATCGACTCGATCAAGTATGCCCCGGCCTCGGCGCCCTACAAGGTGTACATCATCGACGAGGTGCACATGCTCTCGACGGCGGCCTTCAACGGGCTGCTCAAAACGCTTGAAGAGCCGCCGCCCTATGTCAAATTCATCTTTGCCACCACCGAAATCCGCAAGGTGCCGGTCACCATCCTGTCGCGCTGCATGCGCTTCGATCTCCGGCGCGTGCCCGCCGAGGTGATGACCGCACATTTCGAGGGCATATTGGGCAAGGAGGGCATCGGGTTCGAGCCCGAGGCCCTGGCCATGATCGTGCGCGCGGGCGAAGGCTCGGTGCGCGATGGGCTGTCTCTGCTCGACCAGGCTATCGCCCATGGCGACGGCAAGGTGACGGCCAGCACCGTCAAGGCCATGCTGGGCCTGGGCGATCGCGCCGCCACCATCGATCTGTTCGAGGCGTTGATGGCTGGCAGGGCCGGCGACGCGCTGGGCATTTTGCGCTCGCTTTACGATGCAGGTGCCGATCCGCAGACCGTGATCGCCGATCTGCTCGATTTCACCCACCTGGCCACCCGCATCAAGGCCGTGCCCGCCGCAGCGGACGACCCCAGCCTGACCCCCGACGAGCGCAAGCGCGGCAGCGAGCTGGCCGGGCGGCTGGGCATGCGCATTCTCTCGCGTGCCTGGCAGATCTTGTTCAAGGGTTATGAAGAGGTCGGCAAGGCCGGCAACGGCCTGGCGGCTGCCGAGATGGTGCTGATCCGGCTCGCCTATGCCGCCGATTTGCCCACGCCGGACGATCTGATCGCCAGGCTGACGGGGGAGGGCGCCAGCCAGCCTGCCCAGTCACCGTCTGCACCGCGCCTGTCCTCGGGCGGGGGCGGCGCGCAGGCCATGCGCGCAGAGGCTCCGCCCATTCAGGCCGTTTCGCCGCAGCCGGCGGCGGCGCCGATGCCCAACCCCACCTCGTATGCGCAATTGGTGCAACTGGCGGGAGCCAAGCGCGATCTGCTGGTCAAGCACGCGCTCGAAGCAGAATTGCGCCCTGTGTCCTTTTCGGAAGGCCATATCGAGGTTTCGCCCGTCGAGGGGGCCAACACCACGATCATTTCCACGCTTTCGGCTCGGCTCAAGGAGTGGACTGGGCGCAACTGGATGGTTTCGGTGTCCACCCAGCCTGCCGCCATGCCGACGCTGCGCGAGGAGCGCCAGCAGCGCGAACAGGCCAAGCTGACGGCCGCCCATGAAGATCCGCTGGTGCGCGCCGTGCTCGACGCCTTTCCAGGCAGCCGACTGGTCAATGTGCGCGTTACCGAAGAGGTTGGCCCCACCGGCGCCGACCTGCCGCCCGACACTTTCAACGACATGTCCGAGGACGATTGATGCGCGACCTGATGAACATGATGAAACAGGCCCAGGAATTGAAGGGCAAGATGGAGCAGATGCAGGCCGAGATGGCGGCGCTGGAAGTCACCGGCCAGTCCGGCGGCGGCTTGGTGCAGGTGACCCTGACCGGCAAGGGCGAGCTGCGCGGCATCAAGATCGATCCTTCGCTGTTTAAGGAAGACGACGTCGAGGTGCTCGAGGACCTGATCGTGGCAGCGCACGCCGATGCCAAGGGCAAGGCAGAAACGCAGATGGCTGAGCGCATGCAGGACATGACCGCCGGATTGCCCCTGCCGCCCGGCATGAAGTTCCCCTTCTAGGCCAAGAGTTCGCTTTTCATGGCCAATGGCGGCCCCGAAATCGAGCAGTTGATCCAGCTTCTAGCGCGGCTGCCGGGGCTTGGGCCGCGTTCGGCCCGGCGCGCGGTGCTGCACCTGATCAAGAAGAAGGACGGGCTGATGGTGCCGCTTTCGGCGGCGCTTGATCGCGCCGTTGCCGCGGTGCGCACTTGCGAGGTGTGCGGCAATGTCGATACGCGCTCACCGTGTGGCATTTGCGCCGATCCGCTACGCGGCCAGTCCGGGTTGCTGATCGTGGTGGAAGACGTTGCCGACCTCTGGGCGCTGGACCGCGCGGGGGTGGGGGCCGTGCGCTATCACGTGCTTGGCGGGGTGCTGTCGCCGCTCGACGGCATAGGACCGGACGATCTTTCCATCGAGGGGCTGGTGGCGCGGGCGGGCGAGTACAGCGAAGTGGTGCTGGCCATGAACGCCACCGTCGAAGGCCAGACCACCGCGCATTACATCACCGACCGGCTGGTGGGAACCGGGGTGCGCATCAGTCGGCTCGCCCATGGCGTGCCGGTGGGTGGCGAACTCGATTACCTCGATGAAGGCACCTTGAGCCAGGCGCTCAAGGCGCGCACGAGTTTGTAGCGGGGACCAGGCCCCAATTCAGGCGTACCCCTTAGCGTGTGCCTTGCTCGGGGTCGAAGCTGTCGTCCTCATCCCATTCCTCAGGATCTAGTACGCTCAGGCCCTGGGCGTCTTCGCGGTCGTCTTCATCCTCTTCCTCTTGGTCTTCCAGATCGAGCAACTCGTCATCATCGGGCGAGAGGGTTTCGCGGTGATCGGAAGGGTCGCGGTCCATGGCGCCGCCCAGGGCGATGAAATCGTCGTCGGTCTCGTCGCGGTCCTGGTCGAGCGTGCCGCCCAGCCGCTCGATGGCCGTGTCGATCTCACCGAGCAGCGCAGCGGTATCGTTATCGGCCACGTCGCCGGCGTCGCGCGCCACCAGGATCTCGCGGAACTCGCGCAACCGGTCGAGCCGCTCTTCTGCAGGGCGATCCTCGCCATAGAGCAAGTCTTCGACTTCACTCAGCGTGATGGGCTGCGAAGTGTTGGTCAGGTCGACAAAATCGCCCGGGTCGATATCCTGCGGCAAGATGGAGCCGCGATGATTGAGAGTGGTCATGTCAGTGTCTCCGGCAGCAGGATGCCGCTGCCCGACCAAACGTTCAAAGCGCCCCCCGGTTCGATAACTTCGCGCGGCGGGCGAACGAATCTGCGAAGGGCTCGTTCGAGCCTGGGTCGCTTCGGGATAGGGCTGGAGTTGACCCGATGGGCAGGACAGGAGAAATTGAATGGAGCGCAAGCTCGAGATCGGCACGCAAGTCATTTGGGCCTGGGGGGCTCACCAGGCGACGGGCAGGATCGAGGAGATCTTCACCAGCGACGTGACGCGCACCATCAAGGGCACGCATGTCAAGCGCAAGGCCAGCGCCGAAGAGCCGGCGTACCTGATCGTGCAGGCCAATGGCGCCCAGGTGCTCAAGAGCGCCAGCGAGGTGCACGAGGCCTGAGGCTCGTTTAGCTCTCGAGCAGGGCGGCGATCTCGGTGCGCAGTGCTTCGAGCCCCGTGCCCTTTTGCGACGAGGTGACGATGACGTGTGGATGTGCCGCAGGGCGCTTGGCGATGGCGGCGCGGGTCTGGGCGATGGCCTTTTCAAGCTCTGCCGCCAAGGGCTTGTCGGCCTTGGTCATTACCACCTGATAGCTCACGGCGGCCTTGTCGAGCTCGTTCATCACCGTAAGGTCGTGGGCTTTGGGCCCGTGACGTCCATCCACCAGCACATAGACGCGCCGCAGCGTAGCGCGGCCGGTGAGGTATTGGTGGATCAGCTTGGTCCAGGCCGCCACCTTGTCCTTGGGCGCCTGGGCAAAGCCGTAGCCCGGCATATCCACGATGCGCAGCGGGCGATCGGTGGATTCAAAGATGTTGAGCTCCTGGGTGCGGCCCGGCGTGTTGGACGTGCGCGCCAGGGCTGAAGTGCCGGCAAGGGCATTGATGAGCGACGACTTGCCCACATTGGAGCGACCCGCGAACGCGATCTCGGTGCGGTCCATGGGCGGCAGATCGGCAATGCGCACGCAGCCCTTGATGAAGGTGAAAGGCCGGGCGAACAAGAGTCGCCCGGCCTCGATCACATCAGGCCCGAAGGAGGATTCGGCCAAGGGTCTAGCTCGCTTTGTCGGTAGCCGGCTTGCGGCGGAAGGTATTGATGATGTTGCCGAACAGGTCGACCTCGACGCCGTTCCGCTTCATGATCACCCATTGCTGGACGATGGAGAGGAAGTTGTTCCAGGCCCAGTAGATCACCAGACCCGCCGGGAAGGTGCCCAGCATGAAGGTGAAGATGATGGGCATGAAGCCAAAGATCATCGCCTGGGTCGGATCGGGCGGCGGCGGATTGAGCTTCATCTGCACCCACATGGTAATGCCCATGATGACCGGCCAGATGCCGATGGCGAGGAACGCGCCGATCACGGGCACGGCGGCCGGATCGTAGGGCAGCAGGCCAAACAGGTTGAAGATGTGGGACGGATCGGGCGCCGCCAGATCTTGCACCCAGCCAAAGAACGGCGCATGGCGCATCTCGAGGCTGATGAACAAGACGGTGTAGAGCGCGAAGAACACCGGGATCTGGATCAGGACGGGCAGGCAGCCCGAGACCGGATTGATCTTCTCGCGCTTGTAGAGCTCCATCATGGCCTGCTGCATGGCCATGCGGTCATCCTTGTAGCGCTCCTGCATCACCTTCATTTCCGGCTGCACGCGGCGCATGGCGGCCATGGAGGCGTAAGAGCGGTTGGCCAGCGGGAAGAAGATGGCCTTGACGATCACTGTCACCGCCAGAATGGCCAGGCCGAAATTGCCCAGGACGCCATTGAGGAACTGCAGCAGATGGAACATCGGCTTGGTGAGGAACTGGAACCAACCCCAGTCGATCATCAACTCCAGCCGATCAAAACCGTAGTCGCGCTCATAGGCGGAGATGACGGCCTCTTCCTTGGCGCCGGCAAAGACGTAGGACACGTTTTCGGCCGTGGCGTTGGCGGCGATGGCGACGGGCGCCGATTCCACGAAGCTGGTCTGGTAGATGTCGGTCGTCGTGGGACGATTCCACGAAAAGCGCGCATTGATCGCCGCATCGGGGCGCGGCAGAACGGCCGTGGCCCAATATTTGTCGGTCATGCCCAGCCAACCGCCCGTGGCCTGCGCATCGAGCTGACGCTCGTTCTGCAGGTCTCCATATTTGCGGTGGATCAGGTTGTTGCTGCCCAGAACGCCCAGCGGGCCTTCGTGCTGGATGAAGAAGTTCTGCACATGCGGCGTGCCCTGGCGGACGACGCGCGAGAACGGATAGAGCGCCACGTCGTTGGCAGTGGTGTTCTGCACCGATTGGGTGACGGTAAAGAGGTAATGCTCGTCCACCGCAAAGGTGCGGCGGAAGATCAGGCCCTGGCCATTGTCATAGGACAGGGTCACCGGCGTGGCTTCGGTCAGCGCGGTGTTTGCGCCCTCGACCTGCCAGACGCTGTTGACGTCGGGCACCGCTATCGTGCTGCCTGCTACCGGGACCCATCCCTGCTCGACATAATAGCCGTTGGGCGCACCAGAGGGGCTGAGCAGCGTGATGATCGGGCTGTCGGGCTGGATGGTCTCTTGGTATTCCTTGAGGCGCAGATCGTCCAGCCGTGCCCCGGTCAGGTTGATCGAGCCGGCAATGTCCATCGTGTCGATGGCAACGCGCGGACTGGCCGCGATGGCCTCGTCACGGGTCGTATACACCGCCTCGGACGGCACGATCGGGGTCGCTGCGTCGCCGCTCTGGGCGGGTGTGGCCAGCCCCGCATCGGCGGCTGCCTGCTGTTCGGCCTCGATGGCGGCCTGCCGCTGCGCCCGCTCGATCTGGGGTCCCGCAACGAAATACTGCCAGCCGAACAGCACGGCGATGCTGAGCGCGATGGCAAGGATCATATTGCGATTGTCGGTCATGGGCGTTTCCGTGAGGCGTCGGGCCGTTGAGCGTGAACCTTGCCAAGAAGCGCGCTAAGCTCGCTCACAAGCACAGGGAAGGGTGCACCGAGCGCGTCCCGCCGCCCGATCAGCACGTAGTCATGTTGGGGCTTGAAATCCTGAGCGCAAGCCCCGGCGGCGGCTCTGAGACGCCGCTTGATCCGGTTGCGCGCCGGAGCGCTGCCGGTCTTTTTGGTCACGGTCAGGCCAAGTCCCGGCGCGTCCTGGGGAACGCCGGTTGCCTGCACCGTAAAGTGCGCGCGCCCGGCGCGCTTGCCCCGGGCGGCGTTGAGAAATTGCTGGCGCTTGGTCAGCCGACGCAGACCGTGGGGGAGTTCGCCCATCGGGCCGGTCCGGCCGCGGCGTCCTAGGCCGTCAGCTTCTTGCGGCCGTCGCGGCGACGACGGTTGATGATGGCACGGCCGTCCTTGGTGGCCATACGGGCGCGGAAGCCGTGACGGCGGGCGCGGACGATCTTGCTGGGCTGGTAAGTGCGCTTCATGATACGAGACCGCGAAAAACGCGGTTCCTCTGTCGGAATGGTCAGAAGGGTATTGCCCGCGCCGCAATCGAGGCTGCAGCTTCCGGCAAAGTTGGCGGCTTATAGAAAATCGAGACGGCCAAGTCAACGCGGCGCTTTGACATCACGCCGCCTCAACTTGCGGTGAGACCGGGGACCGGGGAAGATTTATGGGCTAACCGCATTGGGATGAGCAAGCCTAACCCGCCGTCATTGCCGGTTTCCGTTCCCGCTGCGCATGGGCTGTTGCGGCGCTGGGGCCCGCTGGCCTTGCTGGCGCTGGGGCTTGTCGTGGTGCTGGCGAGCGGGGCGCATCGGGCGATCAGCTTTGATGCCATCGCCTTGCGCTATGGGGACATGCAGGGCCTGCTGGCGGCCCAACCGCTCGCCACCATCGTGGGCGCCGTGCTGCTCTATGGGCTGGTCGTTGCCCTGAGCCTGCCCGCGGCCTGGTTGATGACCATCGCGATGGGCCTGCTGTTTGGTTGGCAACTGGGCTCGCTGGTGGCGGTGCTCGGCGCTACGCTTGGGGCGAGCCTGCTGTTTCTGGCGGCCCGCACGGCGTTCGCAGATTTTTTCGCCAGCCGCTTCTCGGGCACGATCGCGCGACTTTCCGACGGCTTTGCCCGCAATGCGGTAAGCTACCTCTTGTTTCTGCGGTTGGCGCCGGTGGTGCCCTTTACCCTTCTCAACATCGTGCCCGCGCTGTTGGGCGTGCCGTTCCGCACCTTCGTGTGGACCACGGCGGTGGGAATCGTGCCGGGGACCCTGGCCTACGCCTATGCGGGGGAGGGGCTGCGCTCCATCGTGGCCGAGCGCGCCCAGGCTTGCATGCAAGGAGTGGCGCCCTGCGGGCAGGCGCTGACGCCGGGGGACATCGTCACCCCGCAGATCCTGATCGCTTTTGCCTTGCTGGCGGTGGTTTCACTCGTGCCTGTTGTGCTAAAGCGCTTCGTGAGCAGGCAAAACAGGCCGCAAGCCTAGCGCGCCCAGTCGCGTGCAGTTGCGAGAGATGGGGACGACGTGGCGGAAATCTTGACCCCCGACATCTGTGTCATCGGTGCCGGCTCGGGCGGGCTGTCAGTGGCCGCGGCCGCGCGTGCCTTTGGGGCCAGCGTGGTGCTGGTGGAGCGCGCCGAACTGGGCGGCGAATGTCTTTATTCGGGCTGCGTGCCGTCCAAGGCGCTGATCGCGGCAGGTCGGCAGGCCCATGAGGTGCGCGGCGCGCAGCGCTTCGGCGTGATGGCCGACGACCCCAAGATCAATTTCGGCCGTCTCTACGATCACGTGCACCAGGTCATCGCCTCGATTGCGCCCCATGATTCGGTGGCTCGCTACGAAGCCATGGGCGTGACGGTGATCCGCGCCGAAGGACGCTTTGTCGACAAGCGCACGCTGGTGGCCGGAGAACGCCAGATCCGGGCGCGGCGATTCGTGGTGGCAACGGGATCGCATGCCGCCGTGCCGCCGCTTCCGGGCATAGACACGGTCAAATATCTCACCAACGAGACCGTGTTCGACGAAACCCGGCGCCCCAGCCAGTTGATCATCATCGGGGCCGGAGCGATCGGGCTAGAACTGGGCCAGGCCTATCACCGGCTCGGGGCAGGGGTGATCGTGGTGGAGGCCCAGGCCCCATTGCAGCGGGAAGATGCCGAATTGGCGGCCGTGGCGCTGCGGCGCATCCGCGCCGAAGGTCTCGACATCCGCTCAGGATTGACCGTGACCAACGTGGCCCCGCGCGGCCATGGGGTGAATGTGACCGTTTCGGACGGCACCAAGGAAGAGGTGCTGGCCGGCTCGCACGTGCTCGTGGCGGTGGGCCGAGCGCCCAATGTCGCGGGGCTGGACCTGGAAAAGGCCGGCATCCGCTTCACCCCGCAAGGCATTCGGGTGGACAAAGGCCTGCGCACCTCCAATCGCCGCGTCTATGCCATTGGCGACGTTCTGGGGCGCACCCAGTTCACCCACATGGCCGGTTATCAGGCGTCGCTGGTGGTGCGCAACGCCCTATTCGGGCTGCCGGTGACCGAAAAGCGCGATATCGTGCCCCATGCCACCTATACCGACCCCGAGCTGGCCTCGGTGGGGCTCACCGAAGCAGAGGCCCGGAACCGCCGGCTGGCCTACCGCGTGCTGCGCTGGTCCTTTGCGGAAAATGATCGGGCCCGCACCACGCGCGAGACCGAGGGGCTGGTCAAGGTGCTGGTGGATGGCAAGGGCACCATCTTAGGCGCCGGGATCGTGGGCCCGAAGGCCGGCGAGCTGATTTCGCTCTATGCCTATGCCATGGCCAACAATCTCAAGATCGGCAGCTTCCTCAACTTCGTGGCGCCCTATCCGACCCTGTCGGAGGTGACCAAGCGGGTCGCGGTGGAGTTCTATCGCGAGCAGGTCAGCAATCCCTGGCTGGATCGCCTGCGCGGGCTGGTGCGACGCCTGCCCTAGGCAACCTTTATGCAGGGCTGGTACTTAACCACAGACCCTCGCAGAACGAGCCATTTTTCTTTATCAATCGGGCCATGTCCAGCAAAACGCGCGCGGTGCCCGGGCCGTTCTCGGGTTTGTCTGCCAAACTCATCGCCACCCTGATTCTGGTGATCCTGGCGGTCGAAGTGGTGATTTACCTGCCCTCAGCGGCCAATTTTCGGCTGACTTGGCTGGAAGACCGGCTGCGCATCGGCATCGTGGCCACCCGTGTCCTCGATGCCGTGCCCGACGTTCTGGCCGTGCCCCAGCCGCTCACGGACCGGCTTTTGACCTCGGCCGGGCTGACCGCCATCGTCTATCGCCGCGAAGGCCAGAGCCAGCTCATTGCACTGGGGGGCGATGGCATGCCGCGCGAGGCCCAGACGGTGGATCTGCGCCTGCGCGATCCGCTGAGCCTGATTGCCGGGGCGCTCGACACGCTGGTGTCGGGCCCCGATCGCACTCTGCGCATCATTTCCAGCACGGAGGGCGAGGCAGACACGCTCGTGGAAGTGCTGATGCCCGAGGCCGGGCTCTATCGCGAGCTCTGGGTCTATTCGCGCAATATCTTCTTTCTGTCGCTGCTGGTGGCCGCGCTGACGGCTTTGGTTATCTACGTCTTCCTCAATCTGGTCATCATCGGCCCGGTGCGTCGACTTACGGCCAATATCGTGGCTTTTCGCCAGGCGCCGGAGAATGCTCAACTCATCGCGCCGCCCACCGCCCGCAAGGATGAGCTGGGCGTGGTGCAGCGCGAGTTGGCTGCCATGGAAACCGACCTCTTCACCATGTTGCGCCAGCGCCGGCATCTGGCCGATCTCGGGCTGGCCGTGGCCAAGATCAATCACGATCTGCGCAACACGCTGACCTCGGCGCAACTGCTGTCCGATCAGGTGGCGACGCTGGACGACCCCAAAGTGCAAAGGCTGGCGCCGCGTCTGGTGCATACGCTGGATCGGGCCATCGGTTTTGCCCAGTCGGTGCTCGATTATGGCCGCCAGAGCGCCATGCCGCCGCGCCCCTCGGCGGTGGATCTGCGCCTGCTGATCAGCGAAGCGGCGGTGGATGCGGGGCTGGTGGGTCACGCCATCGCCTTTGCCAACCAGGTTCCCGACGACGTGGTGATCACGGTCGATCCCGAGCAGTTCGCGCGCATCCTCACCAATCTCATCAAAAACGCGCGCGAAGCGCTCGAGGCGAGCGGCGACAAGATTGCCGAGCCGCAGGTGACGGCCAGCGTGACCGAAGACGACGAGAATCTGGTGATCTCGATCGCTGACAATGGCCCCGGCCTGGCGCCCCGTGCGCGCGACAATCTCTTTGTTGCATTCGAAGGCTCGGCCAGGGCCGGCGGCACGGGGCTGGGGCTGGCCATTGCCCGCGAACTGGCCCAGGCCCATGGCGGCGACCTGGTTTTCGTGCCGCTTGAGGAAGGGACGCGGTTCGACATCGTGCTCCCGATTTCGAGCCGCACCTGACCCCTTCGCAAAAACTTCACACGCTATCGCGCAAAGCGCTTGCCAGCCCCTATAACCCATTGTATGTGTTCGCTCGCTTCGTTGACGCGCAGCGCCGCAAGGCCTCCGCACTGCCAACGAGCTGGTTTGTAAAGACAAATCTGCGCGCCCGTAGCTCAGCTGGATAGAGCACCAGACTACGAATCTGGGGGTCAGAGGTTCGAATCCTTTCGGGCGCGCCATTTCTCCATAGACGCCGGAAATGTACGTTCGCTGCGCCAAAGGCGCTCTTGCGAATCGGGGCGACAGGTCCATCTGGCGGTCGTGCGTCTATGTCGGGGCGGTGCTCAAGCAGGCGCCAGCGTCCAGTCGCCTGGGCGACAATGGCTAGCTGCTTGCGTGGCAGCCTCCCAGTTTCGCTCATCTCTTGACCTGTTGCACCTGGGCAGGAGCCACTGGCAATAGGGCCAACACTACATTCCGTACTTGTCCCGCAGCCCCTCGATGAAATCGTCGTTGCGCATCTGGTCGATGACATAGTCGATGTGAAGACGCAGCGAGGTATCGCCCTTCCAGACGCCGAAGGACAGGTCGGTTGGGGCCGGTCCCTCTGGGAGCGGCGAAACGGTCAGGTCGTGGTTTTGGGCCAGGAACGTGGCCGTGGTGGAGTCGGTTATGGCGTTGGCGAGTTGGCCGGCGTGGAGTGCCTCCACCAGCTCGTCCGGGGTTTTTACCGGGGCCACCTTGATGCCGTTCTCGCGCAGATAGGTGCCCAGAGGCGCGCGGTCGAGGGCGAAGACACCGGGGCTGAAAACGGTCTCCTGGGGTGGCCAGGCCGCGCCGGGCGGGGCGACCCAGACCCAGGAACTGCTCAGATAAGGCTCGCCCAGCTCGAGCAGGCTTTTGGACCAGGCATTGTCCCGCATGCCGCCCACGAGGATGCGGCAGGTGGCGCGGCTGATGCGCCAATTGCCCGGATTGAACTCGCGCCCCATGGCCACGTTGCGGGTGACCGCAACGCGCCAGCCCGAGCGCCGCGCCACCTCTTCGATGAGCTCGATCTCGAAGCCCGGGCGTGCGGCATCCCGCGTCGCCAGCAGGCCCATGTCGCGCGGGGCGCAGACGGTGATGCGGCCGGCGGCGTTGATGTCTTCGAGCGCAGTATCGGAGGGTAAGAAGTTTACCCCCAGCACCACCGCGAATGAGAGGGCAAGTGGCAGCATGGCTCGGAGTGGGGTGGGCAGGGCGCGCGCCATCGCCTAGAGCCTGCGAAATTCGATCATGGCGAAGACAAACAGCCCGGCCGCCATCGCGCCGGTGATCTGCCAGCCCAAGGCCATGGGGAACTGATTGAAGCCGATCAGGATGCCGCGCATGGTATCGACGGCATAGGTCACCGGATTGGCTTCCACCAGCGCAACCAGCCAGCGCGGATAGGTTACCAGGGTCTGGGCACGGGTCAGCGCCGGATCGAGCGGGAACACCGAAGACGAGGTGAAATAGAGTGGCAGCACCAGGGCATTGGAGAATACCCCGAATCCCTCGAAACCCTTGACGTGATTAGCAATGACGATGCCCAGCGAGGTCATGCCGAAAGCCAGCAGGAACATCAGTGCCATCGCCATGCCCACATCGGCCAGGCCCATCTGGATGTTGGCAAAGCGCGCCACGGCCAGCACCAGCAGGCCGTGCACGACCGCAGTGGTCGCCCCGCCCAGAACCTTGCCCAGCAGGATGAAATTGCGGGGCAGGGGCGAGACCAGCACTTCGCGCAGAAACCCGAACTCCCGATCCCAGATGAGAGACACGGCCGATTGGATAGAGGTGTAGAGGATGTTGAGGACGATGACGCCGGGGAAGATGTACTGCAAATAGGTGTAGGGGACGATGAAACGCACGTCGCCCATCACCTCGCCGCGAAAGAACGGATTGAGCCCCACCCCCAGGATCAGCACCCATAAAAGCGGGCGGGAAACGCCCCCGATGAGCTGGCCCCGATCGGTGAGCGAACGTTTGACCTCGCGCCACCAGATGGTCTGCACGCCGCAGGCAATGTCCCACATGTCCCGCAGTCCGCCCGGTGCGGGCCGCGGACGCCGACGGATCGGGGGTGAATCTTGGGTCATTTGCGTCCTCGTCCGGCTTGAGCTTTTCCACGTCCAGGCGCGGGCGCTTCCTCGCGCAGGGCGCGGCCCGTCAGATTGAGAAATACGCTTTCCAGGCTCGGCGGCTCGAGCGTGGCCAGCCCTATGCGGCCGCGCAGGGCAGCCAGGGCGCCCTCGGCTTCGGGCAGGGAGGCAAAGCGCACCAGCATGGTGCCGTCGGGGGTGTCGATGGCATCGGGATGGGCCGAAAGGATCGCGGCGCGCCCGTCTTCGCCTTCCGGCTGCAGCCGCAACAGCGTGGTGCCGTGCGCCGCCTTGAGAGCGGCAGGGGTACCATGGACCAGGATTTTGCCGCGATCGATGACGCAGACCTGGTCGGCGCCACCCACTTCGTCGATATAGTGGGTGGTGACCACGATGGTCAGGCCCGTGCGCTGGCGCAATTCGGCCAGATATTGCCAGATATTGGCGCGTGATTGAGGGTCCAGCCCTACCGTGGGCTCGTCCATGAACAGGATTTCGGGGTCGTGCAGCAGGCCGCGCGCAATCTCCAGGCGTCGCTTCATCCCTGCGGACAGCGCCCGCACCGGCGAGCGCCGCCACTCGGTCAGTTGCACCAGATCGAGCATGTAATCGATCCTCTCGTGCCGCTCGGCGCGGTCCATGGCGTGCACGCGGGCGTGGAACTGCAAATTGTCGAACACCGACAATCGGGTATCGAGGGTGGAATTTTGAAAGATCACGCCGATCCGCCGACGCACGCCGCGTGGGTCGCGCGACACATCGAGCCCTGCCACCAGAGCGCGACCCGAGAGGGGCGCGCGGATGGTGCACAAGATGTCGATCAAGGTCGATTTGCCCGCCCCGTTGGGGCCGATCAGGGCAAACAGGCTGCCGGTGGGCACGGTCAGGCTGATGTTGTCCAGCGCCAGGGTGCGGCCGTAACGCTGCGACAGGCCTTCCACGGCGATGGCGGGCAGCGGTGCCGCATCGGTCGCTGTGTTAGTCTGGCTCATGCGAACACTCCTGCCGCGGGTAGTTTTTCCAGGCATAGCGCCCTCAAATCGTCCTCGGCATTGACCTCGACCAGAAGGTTGAAGCCCGGGAGCGCAGCTGCCAGTTCGTCGATATGCCGGCCCAGGGCCGTGCGATAATTTGCCAGGGTGGCCTGGTCGAGCGTCATGTCGCGTTCCATGCCGGTTTCGGCATCGACCAGCCGCATTATGCCCTGGCCCAGCGCCGATGGATCGCGCTCGGGGCCCGAGAGGATGTGAAAGGCCGTCACCGTGCCGGGCATGGCGGTCAGGGCAGCCATGGCGTGGGCTGCGCCTTGCTCCCAGAAGTCCGAGGCGATGAAATAGAGCGATCCGGCATCGCTGTCAGCGGCCAGTTCGGCCAGCATGGGGGTCAAAAGCTCCGCCGAGGGGCGGCCGGTGGTCCGTTCGCGATCGCGCGGCGGGGCGCTCATGGGCTGGGTGAAGGCAAACATTTCGGCGGTCCGGGTGCGACCCTGCCAGGTGGGTGAGCGCCGTACCTGCCCCTCGCCCTCCAGAACGATCAGGCGCAACCGATCCTGCCCGGCCAGTGCGACAAAGCCGATGGCCCGCGCCAGCCCAATGGCCAGGTTTGCCTTGTCCGAATTTTCCAGGCGCATGGAAGCGGTGAGATCGAGCAGCACCGTCACCACGAATTGCCGCCTTTGCACATAGCGGCGGGTGAAGGGCTGGCCCCGGGCAATGCTGCGCGGGTCGACATGGCGCAGGTCGTCGCCCGTGCGGTAGGGGCGAAACTCGGAAAACTCCATGCCTGCGCCGCTGCTGCGCGACGCCCGCTCGCCTATGCCGGTCACGGCGCGCGCGCCCGGCGGAGCCAGCCGCATGGCCGAAAGCCGGTCCATGAGCTCGGCCGAAGGCTTGGCCCGATCCTGGTGTGGCTGCCCGATCACTGCAGTTTTCCAAAGTGCTGGTCGAACAGGCGATCGAGGAGCTTTGCCACTGCCTGCGGGTCGGCCCGCGCCTCAAAGCGCGGCTGGAGGCGATGCAGCAGCGACGGCATCATGACCGCGCGCAGATCTTGGGTGGTGACGTGGTTGCGCCCGGCAATGAAGGCATGGGCCTTGGCGCCCAGCAGCATGGACTGCGCGCCGCGCGGGCTGATGCCATAGCGCAGCACCTTGGCCGCCTGGGGGTCGGAGCCGGGCATGCCGGGCTGGGTGGCGCTGGCCAGATGGGCCAAGGCCAGCGGAATGGCCGAAACGACAGGTATGGCGCGCACCAGGTCGCGCAGCGCCAGGATCTGGGCTGGCGTCAGCACCGGGCTGAGGTGTGGGCGTTCCGTCCCAGTCGTGGCGATCAGGATTTCGGCCAGGGTCTGGGGGGAGGGGTAATCGACGTCGATTCGCATCATGAACCGGTCGATCTGGGCCTCGGGCAGGGGATAGGTGCCCTCCATCTCGATGGGGTTCTGCGTGGCCAGAACGGTGAACGGCTCGGGCAGGCGTTCGGTGCGCCCGCCATGGGAAATGGCACCGTCCTGCATGGCTTCGAGCAGGGCCGACTGCGTGCGGGGCGTCGCGCGGTTGATCTCGTCGGCCAGCAGCAGCTGGGTGAAGATGGGGCCGCGCTGATAGTCTACGCGCGGCCTGCCGCTACCGTCGTCAACCAGGGTCATGCCGCCGGTGATGTCGGCCGGCATCAGATCGGGGGTGAACTGGATGCGGGCGAAATCGAGCCCGGTTACGGCATGCAGGCTCTGCACCAGCAGCGTCTTGCCCGTGCCGGGGGGGCCTTCGAGCAGGATGTGACCGCCGCAGACGAGACCGATCAGGGTCAGCAAGATCGCCCGGTCCTGGCCGCGCACGGCCTTCGCCGCTTCCGCGCGGGCGGCCGCAATGGCCGCGCGCAGCTGCTCGGGGTCGAATGTGGGGTCCGAAGAGGCTGTCACGAGGCAAATCCTTTGTCTGAAGGGGCACGAGCTTGCATCACGCCTGCCGCCTGTGCCCAAGCCGGGGCCGCATGTAGAGGATCAGGGCGCCCAGAAAGGCGATGAGGGCCAGAACCAGCCAAGGCAACCACTGGCCCTGGACCAGGCGCACGCCCCACCCCTGGGGGACCTCTTCGGCGCCCCCGGTGATCGCGAGCTGGGCGGAGGCGACCGGCGTTTCCCAGAAGGGTCGGGAGCGCTCGCGGGCAGCCTCTACCAGCACCGGTTCGGTGCCGGCGGGCCGGCCCGGCCAGGCTGGTTCGGGCGGCAGGGCGATGGTCGCCCGTATCCGCCCGAGCCGGTCGGGCACAAAGGCGGCCCAATAGATCCCGGCTCGCCGCTCGATCAGGGGCAAAGCGAACGGCGTCCCGTCTCCGACGGCAATCTCGGCCATCGGCCCAAGGCCGGTGCGCGGCGCGCCTTCGAGGTCGAGAACCTCGAGCATCAAGATCACGTCTTCGCCGCCATCGCTGAGGGTAAGCCAGGCGCCCGTGGGCGGCCGGACGGGACGGATCTGGCGAATCACATGGGGCCAGAAGGCGGCCAGAGCCGGTTCGGTCTGCCAGGCGCGTGTCCAGCTGCCGGTCACATCGCTGGCAAAGGCCATGACCGTACCATTGCCCTGTCGCCAGGTTGCCAGCAGCGGGGCTTCGCTGCCATCGGCGGTGGAGGTGGTGAGGGCCACGTCTGCCTCGGGCTTGGCCGTGGTCAGCACCACACCGTCAATGGCGGGCAGGGTGGGGGGCAGTTGCCGCAGCAGGGGGTGGCTGACATCGAGCGCCCGCGGCTGGCCGGCCCCCTCGCTCACCGGCGAAGACAACAGCATGGCCTCCTGCGAGAGGATGGAGGGCAGGGCGGCAAAATCGTCCGAGGCATGCACCGAGCCCCCGCCGGCCGCCGCGATCTCGGTCACCGCCTTGGCGTCGGCGCCCGTGCCCACGGCCACGGCGGAAACGGTGATGCCCTGCGCCCGCATGCGGCCGGCAATGCCCTCGAAATCGTCGGGCTGGCTCAGCCCGTCGGTCATCACGATCATATGGCGGGCCTGGGCATCGGAGGCGGCCAGCAGGTCCCAACCGGCCATCAGGCCTGGGCCGATGGAGGTGCCGCCGCCGGTATCGACGGTGGCGAGCGCGGCCTGGACGGCCTGGGCGTCGGAGGCCCGAGTGAGCGGCAGCACGGTGCGGGCTTCGGAATCGAACACCACGATGCCCACCCAGCTTTCGGGATTGAGCAGGCTCACCGCTTCCTGCGTGGCCTGCCGGGCCATTTCCAGGCGCGTGCCGCCGCCGACTTCTTGGTTCATGCTGCCCGATCGATCCAGCACGAAGACCATGGTCACCTCGGGGGCCTCGCGCGGAACGCGTGCCGAAAGCGGCGACAAGGCTTCAAAGGGCGTGGCGAAATAGCCCCCCGGCCCGAAGGCATTCGGGCCCCCCAGCATCACCAGGCCCAGCCCGTGATGCGTCACCGCGCTCTCGATCAGCCCTGCCTCGCGGCTGGTAACCGATCGGGCGGGCATGTTGAGCAGAACGACGGCATCGTATTTCAGCCAGTCGCGCAGATAGTCGGGGGCAAAGGCAGGGTCCAGAACCTCGAAGCCTGCATCGCCGCCCGGCTCTCCCGCCGCCGAAGCGAGGCGCGCAAAGGCCTGGGCATGCGTCGGATCGGAGGACAGGAGCGCAATGGGCCGGCCCGGCTTGGCCGCGGTCAGCACCGAAAGCGCGGAAGGTGGGGCCCCTGCCGCACTCACCAGCACGCTGAAGCGCGTTTCGCCTTGGGCGAGCGCGGGAAGCTCGGTTTCGATGCGGTTCATCCCCGGCTCCAGCGTCTGCCGCGTTAGCACCAACTGGGTCCCGTTGGCCTGAAACTCGATGTCGGCCTCTACCTGCCAGGCACTGTGCACCAGAGCGGTGAGGGCCAGTCGGTCGCCAGGCATGGCATTGGCGGGCAAGGCCAGGGCGAGCAGGGTAGGTCCGGCGGGGGCGTTCGCCGGGGCCGGGGCCGGGTCGAGATGGACATGAGCGGGCAGCGCCAGCTGCTGGGCGCCCAGCGCCGGGCCGGTCTCCAGGATCGGAACTTGCGGGGTAATCGCGGCCACCTGATGTGCCGGCACGGCAGCAGCAGCAAGCGCCAGGGCCGCGGAGGCATGGGTGATGACTGGCGCGGGCTCGGTCCTGGCCCGTTCAGCATCGGGGGCAGGGCTCGCAAGGGGCGCAATGCGCGGCTTCGGACCTGCCGCTATGGCCAGACCGTCGTCGGGCGCTGCGTGTCCGTCGGGCACAAGCTGCACCGGAACGCTGCGCATGAACAGGCTGGGCACGGCCAGGCCTGCAAGCGCCGCCAGCAGCAGCAGAGGCGCCACTAGCCCCGGCAGGGCCCGCTTGCCGCTCAGCCGCCAGCGCAGGGCCAGGTCGACCACCAGCAGCAGCGCGGCAGCGATCAGCAGATAGTGCGCCAGGGAAATCGGTGCGGCGGGTGCCTCCGAACCCGCTTGGTCTGCGTCGCCCTGTGGCGAGGCCGCTCGATCGGGCATGGCGTTGACGGCGATCAGCCGGTCGGCCGCGTCGCGATAAAGCCCGGACCTGGTGGGCGTGAACACTGCCGTTGTCAACTGGCGCGCTTCGCCGGCCGCAAGTGCTTGCAGCGTGCCGATCTGGGCGCCGCAGGGCAGGCTCACCTGGCAATTGTGCAGCAACACTCCGGTCAGTCCCAGCCAGTCGGTGAGGGCGTTTGCCAGAAGGGGCAGGGCGTCGCCGCTCCCCCAGTCGACCTGCCGTGGATCGAAGGCGAGGTGCACATCGTGCCAGGTTTGTCGCCATTGCGTTGCCAGAAGGGGCTGGCCCGCGCCCGAGAGCAGCACGTCGCTGTCCGGAGGCAGGGCACGGGTGGAAACCATTCCGAAACTCGGCGTGGTCCAGTCCGGCGTACGCGTGAGCGGGTGGAAGGGATGCCAGAAATCGGCGTCGCCGACAAAGCTGGAGTCAGCTTGCTCCGGGCCGATGCCCGACGCGCCGATCCAGAGCGTAGCGCCGTCGGGCGCCTGGTCCAGGTTCAGCCCGTCCACGATCACCAGATCGTAGCCCCCATGATCGGCGGGCAGGGTATCGGCGCGGAAGATCTCGAGATTGTCATGCGCCACGATCGCGCGCAGCAAGGGCTGGTCGGGTGCGGTCGCCGGTGCCAGATAGAGCACCTGCCGAGCTGGCTGTGGCGTGGTCAAAAACAGCGCCTGCGCTCCAGGCCAGCCTTGGCCGTTGCTTGCGCCGCTCGTGATCGTCACCAGACCCGGCTGGTTGAATTCGAGCACTTCGGCGACACGCGCTTCGCCGGTGTCGAGAGCAAGGTCCACGCTGTCCCAGGTGAGCGGCGGGCGCGTGCCGATATCGGCCTGCGGTGTGAACTGGATCTCCAGCATGGGATCGACCAGGGTCGGATCGCCCCGCACCACGCCATTGAGCCCCCATTGGCGCTCGTCGATTTGGGTCAGCCGCAGATCAAGGGCCGGCGCCAGCAGTGCGGGGCCTACGGGCAGGCGGGTAAAGGAGGGCAGGGTTTCGCGCACCAAGATTTGCGGATCGGCAGAGCCTACGAGCAGGCCAGCAGTGGGTTCGCCAGGCGCCAGCGTCTGCGCTACGAGATTGGCCACCTCGTGCCAGTTGGCCGGGCCATCGGCTGCGCCCACGTCGTTGAGAACCTGCGTCAGGCCGTGGGGCTCATAAGGGTGGCGCGCAGCCAGCAGCCGAGGTTGCGGTCCGGCCAGGATCACCGAAACCCGGTGAGGCGGTGCCAGGCGGCGCTGCTCGAGATCGCGCAAAAGCGCCGCGCGGGCCTCCTCGAAATAGGTTTGCGCGCCGCTGGGGGCATTCATTGGCGCCGAACCGTCCAGCACCATGACCAGATGGGCCGGTGGCGGTGGTCCCATGAAGGGCTGGGCCAGGGCCAGCACCATGGCAGCCAAGGCAGCCAGCTGCAGAACCAGAGGCAGGGTCAGCCTGGGCCACTGCCAGCGCGGCCGGGCTGCACCGGCCGGGTTGGGCAAGGTCAGCCAGATCTGCATGCTGGGCACCAGCTGCCGCCTGGGCCGCGCGGTATGCAGCCACACCACCACCGCCGCCAGCGCGAGCAGGCCCAGCATGGCAGGCGCGAGCAGGCCCAAGCTCAGCACGTGCGGGCTCCCCAGACGGGGAGGATGCGGGCCGGGGAACAGGCGGTCATGGTGCCGTTCTTTCGAAGTAGCGCCCGATCAAAGCGCGGCTGCCGGCCGGGACGAGCGGGCGGTCGACCGTGCGCAGGCCTTGGCTGCCCGCTGCGGTGCCAGCCTGGCCACTGGGCGCCGCTGCCTCGCCTTCGGCGGGCGGCAGGGCGATGCGAATGCGCCGGCCGGTGTCCTGGGCTGCCTGCGGCAGGGCCATGTCCGCCTGGCCTTCGGCATCGGCGGACATGGCTTCGCCGTCAAGGCCCGCCGTGCCGCCACCGGCCTGGTCGGCCGGGCCGCGGCCCGATTCAGCGGCTGCACCCACCGATTCCCGACCTGCTGCCTGCAATTGCTCCGGGTCAATCTTTTGGGGCGGCATCCCCGCGCCGGCGGGTTCGTTGTCGCCGGGGGTGCTGTCGCCCGAAGCCGGCGCCTCTGCACCGCGCACCAGCCCTCGGGGTTCCACGAAGTTTTCCTGGGCGCGCCGGGCGCTTTCGATGTCTTCCAGACTAATGGCGAACACGTCGTCGCCCTGGACGGGCAACTGGTTGTTGCCCGGCCCGGTGCCAGCATTGGGCATGGCCCCGGTCTCGGGCGCGGCGCCCGAACGCGGCCGCTGGTCCAGCCAGCTGGGCGCGCGCTCGCCCATTGCGGCGCGGGCCTGCTCGATTAGTGCATCGAGTTCGCTGGCCAGCGCCTGCGCCGGGGTTTCGGCCTGCGCCTGGACCACCCGCTCCTCGATGGCGCGGGCTATGGCGGCCAGGGTGGGGTCCTGGCCCAGCACGGCCTCCCGGTTCAGCCGGTCGGCCAGCTCCTGGGCGTCCGCGCGGATGTCGTCGACGGCCGCTTCCACCGGGGGTGGCGCTGCCAAGGTCAGCGGCGGCAGGGCTTGGTAAAGCCCGATGGCCAATCCGGCCGTCACCAGAACGGCGATGAAGGTTTGGCGCAAGGACTTGGTCGCCAGCGGAAACAAGCGTCTATAGTCGAGCGCTGCCGCCTTGCGACGGGCTTCGGACAAGAGGGCCGATGCGACCGGACCCGCATCGTTTCGCCCGGCGATCTCCACGGCGGTGGCATAGACCAGACCCATGCGGGAAGCCCGATCAATCCGCAGCGCTAGAGGGCCCCAATCCAAGGTGCGCCCGGCCCGGGCGGCGGCAAAGGCGGCCAGCGCACCGCCCACACCCGCAGCGCCCAGCGACCAGGTCACCAGGGGCAGCGGTTCGGACAGCGCCAGCCAATCGAGACGCCGGGCGCCCTCCAAAGCGACCAACACCATGCCGACACCGGCTGCTGCCGCGCCGGCGGCCAGGGGCACCATCAGCGCGGCCCGGGCCAGCAACCGCGTGCGGCTGCCTTGCAGGACTACGAACAGGGGATCGCCGGCCATGCTCATCGCCAGACCAGAATCTTGATGGCCAAAGCCAACACCAGGGTGAGCCCCGACGTGATCGGACCGGGCTCGCGCAGGGCAGGGGGTAACCGGTCGCGCAGGGCGTGAGCGGCGGTGAGCGACAAAATCGGGATCAGGTTGAACAGCGCGCAGCGCTCGGACATGCGCGTAAAGGTAAAGAGCCACGCCTCGGCCATCTGCAGCATGTCGGGCGGCGTGACGGAAATCAGCAGGCCCCGGCCCGCCATTGCGGCCCGGCCCAAGGCCCAGGTCGCAGCCACGGCAATCAGCACGATGCCGACGATGCCCAGCCGGCCGCCCTTTACGTCGTCGGCGCGGATGTCCATGGGCCTGACCCAGCCAAGCTGCGCCAGAACCGAGCCCACCAGCGCAAAGATATCAACATGCGCCATGGGGTTGAGGGTGAGCCGCCCGTCATGCTGGGGCCCCATGTCGCCCAGGGCCTTCGAGGCCAGGGCCAGGAAAAAGCCGTGCAGCGCCAGAACCACCAGACCGGCACTGCCATCGAGCAGCATGCGCACGGGATTGAGCGCGTTGAGGATCTCGTTCATGGCTGCTCCGGCCACAGGATGTGATGGCGAACCGCCATCTCGGCCAGGGTGCCGTCGGCTTCCAGCACGCCCAGGGCGTCGTCGATCAGGGCGCCCAGAAAGCTGTCGGGCGCGCGCACGGCGGCACTGATCTGCACCGTATCGACGGGAAATGGCAGGCTTTCCATGGTGTAATAGCCCGCCACGTCGCCCTGCGTGCCGGCCAGCAAGGCGCCTTCCCACATCAGGGTGGCATCGACCTGCCGGTCGGCCAGGGCGGCATAGAGGGCGCGGTTGTCGCGAAAGATCACGCGCTGGGGGGCTTGGTCTTCGGGCAGGGTACGCAGATAGCTCGTCAGCCCGGCATCGCCTGCCGCCAGGGCCTGCACGCCGACGCGGGCACCCGGTGCCAGATCGGCCAGCGTCTTGACCGCAGGATCGTGGGTGACTGCCAGGATGCGGGCCACGATATAGGGGCGCGACAGTCGCAGCCATTCGGGCGCGGCCGTGGACAGATGCATCCCCATCAACACGTCGCAGTGCTCGGCCATCATGATGAAGATCTGATCGTCGGTCAGGCCGAAAATGTATTCAAACTCCGTGGGGCTGACCGGAAAATTCTGCGGTCCGATGACATAGGTGCGGACCTGGGTGAGCAGCACCTGGCCCAGGGTGTGCGCCAATTCGGTTTCAAATGCCGCCAAGGGGCCGATGGGCCGCAGGCAAAAGGCAATGGTGTTGCCCTCGTTGCGCAGGCGCTCTTGATAGAGATCGCGCGACACCGGTTCGGACTGGGCCCGGGTGCCTTCGACAAGCGCCATGCAGGCCAGCAGCATAGCCAGGAGACGCAGGCATTGCCGCCACGGGCGGTGCACAAGCTGGCTCCAGAAGGGCTGGGGGGAGTTCAAATCCATGGTCCGGGCGGCTCGCTTGGGACGAAAAGTCTGACGCCGCGGCAAAAGGGCCGCAGCGTGATGCAGTCGTCCGGAGACGAGACCGGAGCGGCGCGCGCCGCCCCGGTCCGTCATGCGGTGTCAGATCAATCGGGCAGCGCGAACACCTGGATGGCCGCACCCAGCGAGCTCAGGTCGCCAGCTTCGGGCACCAGACGGGTCATGAGCGTCCCACCATAGGAGGGGTTGCCCGACACGATGGCGATGTACTGCTTGCCGTCAACCTCGTAGCTCACCGGAACGCCCATGGCGCCGGCAGCCAGGCGGGTCTGCCACAGCAGCTCGCCCGTGGTCTGGTCCAGAGCCTTGAGGTACCGGTCGGCACCGCCCGAGAACAGCAGATCGGAGGCAGTGACCATCAGCGAGGCATAGTTGACCGCCCGCTGCTCGTAACGCCACACGGTTTCGCCGGTCTCGATGTTGATCGCGTCGATGCGGCCGGCATTTTCCATGCCTTCGGGCAGCGAGTAGACCGAGGTCTGGTTGTAGGAGTTGGCCGGGATCGGCACGTCCGGACGCGGGGTCATCGTCATGCACGCATTGGTGAGCGGCACGAACATCACCTTGGAGACCGGGTTGTAGGCCGTGCGGGGCTGGTCGCGGCCGCCCAGGAACGTCGGGCAGTGGTAGACGGGAGCGCCGCCTTCCTTGTGCACCACGTCTTCGTTGACCGTCACGATGCCCTTGTCGTCGATGCTCTCGATCAGGTTCTGGTAGGCCGTGTCGCGGGCATAGATGTACTCGCCGGTAGCGGCATCGAACTGCCAGAGCGTGCCGGTCTTGCAGGGCACGCCCACCAGAACGGTGCGTTCACCCGTGGCGGCATCCGGGTTGATGGACTGCAGGGTCTCCATCGAAGCGCTCGGGTTCACGTTCACCGTGTCCACGATCATTTCGTAGGTGCATTCCTGGTCCCAGTTGTCGCGGGGCAGGGTCTGGTGGCGCCACACGATCTCGCCGGTGGTCGGCTTGACCGCAAAGCGGGTATTGGTGCCGTACTGGGTGCCGCCAACGGTGCCGCGCTGCACTTCGGAAGCAGGGCCGGTCGAGGTGGAGCCGTAAAACACCAGGTCGAGTTCGGGGCTATAGGTGAACTGACCCCAGGCGCCGGTCATCCAGCGCGATTCAAAGGAGCTGCCGCCCCAGGTCTCGTCGCCTTCTTCACCCGGACGCGGGATGAAGTAGTTGCGCCACAGCTCTTCACCGGTGGTGGCATCGTGCCCGGTTGCATAGCAGCCAAAGCCCGAATACTGGCAGGACGAACCCAGAACGATCACGCCATTGGCGATGATCGGACCCGACGAATTGGAAATGCCTTCGTCGCCCTGGCCGCGATCGACGTCAAAAACCACCTGGCCATCGCGCATGTTGAGCGCAACGAGGTGGTTGTCCCACGTGGCGAAATAGATGTTTTCGCCATAGATTGCGATGCCGCGCTTGCGGTCGCGGGTGATGGAGTTGAGCTGCTCGGGCTCGATTTCCACGCGGTGACGGTACTGCCACAGCAGGGTCCCCGTCACAGCATCGATAGCCTCGACGACTTCGTTGGGGCTGGCCAGAAACATGATGCCGTCATAAACGAGCGGCGCTGTCTGGATGTTGCCCGACTCGATGCCGCGGGCCCAGACCGATTGCAACTGCGTGACGTTCTCGGGCGTGACCTGGGTGAGCGGGCTGTAGCCGAAATTGTCGACGTCGCGGCCATAGGCCAGCCAGTTGCCGGGTTCAACGTTCTGCAGGTCCTCGTCGGTGACCGGTGCAAGCTCGGAAAGCTTGTCGGCATAGGCCGGCGAGATGGCAAATGCCAGGCTGGCAACGCCCAGCAACATGGCCTGTCGTAATGTCATCCGTATGTCCTCCTTTTACAGATGGTATTTCAGAAATCCTGCATGGCCCCTGGAGCCATGAGGGTGCGGCGGGTTTGTCCCGCCGCCCGGGGCTTAGTGCCCGTCATTGGCGGGCTGGGGCGCAGCCTCGCCGGCCGCAGGAGCAGCCGCAGGTGCCGGAGCGGCTGGCGCTGCCGGTGCAGCACCAGCGGCCGGAGCGGCCACGATCTCGATGTCAGCCAAGTCGTCGACCTTGCCGCCCAATTCGGTCTCGCCCGCAGGCGCGCCGTGCAGCGCCAGGATGTAGGCCGTGATGTCCACATATTCCCGCGTGCGCAGGCTGCCCGGCGCGTCGGGCGGCATGGCCACGATCATGAAATCCACGATGTCCGAAAGCATCATGCCGGCCTTGGCATCAAAGGCGCTGCCTGTGATCGGGGGCGCCGCCGGTCCGCCGCCACCCTGGGAGCCATGGCAGCCCGCGCAGGAGTTGCCATAGAGGGCTTTGCCACGATCGGCCTGCTCGGTGGTGTAGACGCCATCATAGATGGTCTTGGGGCCTTCGGTGATGGCCACGTCCTGCGCCAGCACCGCACCAGGGGCCACCAGCATCGCGGCGGCCAGGGCGGCCATTGCGGCAGACCTTCCAATTTTGATCAAATATATCAACTCCTCGCCTTTCATGTTTCCCTGAATTAGGGCTAGGCATCTGCGAAAGTTTATCAAATCAAGTCACCGAAAAGTCTTCGAGATGCATGAGCGAAACCGATTATCAAAATCTATGACGAACATAGAGTGAAAACCGATGAGAGTGAGGTAATGCTCAGCGTTGGAAGCGATCCATGATGTTTGATCAACTCTGTGAATTAGGCCGTTTCATTGAATCGATTGAGACAGCCATTTGCGGATTGAGCGCAAAGTCGTGATCTCTGTCAACACTAACTAACGTCTAATCGCGATGAAGGCTTGGCGGTCGAGTGCTTCCTGGCCTCCTTTCTCATGCGGTTTTGGCCGGAATTCCGGGCGCGCGGCGTCAACGGAGCTGTTGATCTGCCATCGCGCTGGCACGCTCGGCACGGTTCGCCCGCTGCCGCGTCATGGTGCATCGGCCTTGCCCAGCTGTGGGCCAGCAAGCCCGGCTTCGCGCGAAGGTCAGGGCTTGGGCCCGGGATTGAAATCGTGCAAACTTGGCTGGTATGGCTCGCTTGTGTAGAGTTCGCCCGTCGCGGTCGCGCTACCAGGAGGTGCCATGACGAACGTTTTTCCGCATGGCACGGTCCATCAGGCTGCTGAAGACCTGCAGGCGGTCCTGCAATCGGATCCGCGTGTGCTGAGCCTGTGGGAAAACCTCACGCCCTTGGGGCGAAATGAGTTCATCTGCTGGGTTGAGGACGCCAAGCAGGCCAAGACGCGGCAGCGCCGCATTGCGCGGACCTGCGAAGAACTCCTGGAGGGTTTGAAGCGCCCGTGCTGCTGGGTGGGCTGCATTCATCGCACCGACAAGGCGCCCAGCCCCTGGCAGCAGGCCGTGCTGATCGACAAGCGCAAGGCATGACGGCGGGCGCCAGGGCAGTTTGAAAGAAAAAGAGGCGGCATTTTCTGCCGCCTCACTCACATGATGGATCGGAGCGCCCGCACGGGCGCCATGCCGCTATATCCCGGCGAACTTGGCCCGCAACGCCGCCGTGCAGCTGCTGTCCACCGCGTGCAGCGGATCATCGAGGAAGGCAGCGGCGATATCCTTGGCGCATTGGGAGAACTGAATGACGCCATGACCCGATTCCGGGAAGGTCACGGCTTGCCCGTTGGACATGGTCTGCACCACATAGTCGGCCGCATCATTGTTGGTCTGGGTGTCGTTGAGGCCTGCGAGGGCCAGCACCGGCAGATCGGACGAAACGCGCTCGTGAAAACCCTCTCGTGGTGCCGGCGTGAAGTTCGCGCAGGTGTCGTAGAGCGACTTGATGGCGTCGTCGTCGGCCGTCAAGAACGAAAAGCGGTAGGTCTTGGCCACCTCTTCATATCCGGCAAGAGAATTATAGGGGATATCTTCCTGGCAGGCATAGATGGCCAGGTCCATGGTGTTGGCAAGGACATCGAAATATTTGCCGGTATCGCGCTTGGCGGCTGCAAAGAAGGCGTTGACGTCGCCTGGAGACATTGCGGCGATCAGTGTTTCCATGTCGCTCAGTGCCGGCTCAGGAATATAAGCCTGCACGAAGGTCGCGATGGCGGCCTTGTCGGGCTGCTGGAACGCCAGGCGTCCATAGGCCTTGGCCATGGCGATCAGGGTGTTGACATCCAGATCGGCCACCGCCGCCGACAAGGCCTTGTCGAGCTGGGTCTCCAGCCGCGTGTAGTCCTGGCTGATGCTGAGCACCGACACTTCCTGCAGAAGGATGTCCAGCGCCGCGTTGAACCTGCGCAGCTCCTCGGCCTTGTTGAGCAGAGCATAGCCCATGATCAGCTCTTCGGCCTGCACCTTGTCCACAAAGGGCGCGATCAGCGTGTCGGGCGTCTGGGCCGGCGTGAGCTTGCCGGCCACATAGAGGTCATAGATCTGCGTGGTGCCCTTGGCCCATTCGCTGACGATGGCCGGGATGAAGGCGGTCTGCTGCTTGTTGGTGAGAATGCTGTTGCGATCTTCGAACAGGTTGATCAACGTCATCACGTTGATTTCGGGGCGCGTATTGGTGGCCGGGAACGGCGTTTCCGCCAGCTTGGCGGCCACTTCGTTGAGAGTTTGCTCGAAATCTGGAAAGGCTGCCGCGCAGGCCGCATCGGCCGCGCATTGGTCCACCACGGCACCGATCGCCAGATCGGCCGAGATGCTGTTGGTGTCGTAGGCATGGGCATCGGGCGGCGAGATGCTGTCGAGAACGATGGCCCGCAGGCCGGCCGGATCAGCCCGCAGCAGTTCCAGACCGAGCTTGGTGCCATAGGAAATGCCGTAGGCGTTGTATTCGGGATAGCCCAGCCCGGTCATCAGTGCCCGCACGTCATGGGCATTTTGGGTGGTGTTGTAGTCCGAAAGCACGATGCCGCTGGCTTCGATTTCGTCCAGGCAAAGTTTCAACGGGTCCGGATCGTCGTCATTGGGCGTGGTGCGCGCCAGCGTCACGATATTGTCCGCCAGGGTATTGGCGCAGGTCACCGTGCGCGCCGAAATGCCCGAGGCGCGCTGATCGAACAGCACGAGGTCGCGGCGCTCACGCAGATTGTCGAACATGCCGGCATTGAAGGCGATGTCGGGCACGGCGCGGCCGCCCGGCCCGCCATGCAGGTACACGACCGGGTCTGGCGCCGGCGAGAGCGAACGCGCCTTGAGCACGGCAAAGGCCAGATCCACCCGATTGCCGTCGGGATTGGTGTGGTTTTCGGGCACGGTGATCCGCCCGCAGATTACCGTCTGGCCTTCGATGTCGGCAGCCGGCAGCGGTCGCGGGCAGGCTTCGACGGTGACGGGATAGCGGGCATCGTGGCCGCCCGCCATCAAGGTCTGGAAGGCCGTGCCGTCCGGCTGAGCCGACAGCAGGGTCATCACGAGCGCTGTTATCTGGTCAGGCGTCATAACGGCTCCTTTGCCGCGCGCTGGATCGATGAGGTCGGCCGAGCGGATTTGCCATCTGCTTGTGAAGATAAATCGGGCCTATCGGCCCATTGCCCTTAAAGGCGCGTGAGCGATACGAAGTCCCCGGCCGCGCCGAAGCGGCACTCGAACGGTGCGCTGCCCATCGTGCCCTGGTCGACGCTGCCGGTCACGATATAGCCGCCCCCGACGCCGGGCTGGGGCGTGCTGGCGGTCACGTTGGCGGGCCTGGTGGCAAATTCGCCGGCGCCCTCGCCACGGCAGAACTCTGTCATCTCCGCCGAGGACATGTAGGTGGGGTTTACGCTGGTCTGGGTGGTGCTGCAGCCTGCAACGAGCCCGGAAACGATCAGCAGCGATCCGAAAATCTGGACCTTCATAACGAACTCCTCGAATAGAACTTGAAACTCTTGAGGGCAAAAACATCAAGACAAGCCATGAAATGGCCTGAGGAGCCATCTCGGGGCAATCAGCATGAAGTGTGTAGGATACGATTTGAACGGCTGAGTGCTCGCTCTCTTAACGTTCACTTACTGAAATGGTTAATATGAAAAATAGTCAAAAACAAGCGTCACGCTTGCCTTAGTTTTGCCCTTTAGCTACCAAATCGTTGTCCTTTGGCTATTGCCTTTGCGGAGACGATTGATGCCTCTTGAAATCACCCGCCGTGCCGTGCCTGCCGTTCTGCTAGTTTTGCTTGGTCTGATGGCCTCGGTGCTCTCGGCTTGGGCCCAGGACACACGCACCGTCGACGTTCGGTTCCCCCGCGGATCGAGCGGCACTACGCTATCCGATACTATCGTGGGGTATCAGACGATCAACTATAGAATCGGCGTATCGGCCGGACAGACGATGTCCGTGCAGCTCGATACCAACAATACGAGTAATTATTTCAACATCAACGCGCCGGGGGCATCGGAATCGGTGTTCAACGGCTCGATCTCGGGCAACTCGACCAATCTGCGCACCACGACGTCGGGCAATTACATCATCAGCGTCTACCTGATGCGCAATGCCGCACGCCGCAACGAGGCCGCCAATTTCGACCTGACCGTGTATGTAAACGGCTCTGCCGCCCAGGCCCCGCGTCCGACCACTTTGCCTTCGGGCCCGGTCGCGCCGGTCACCGTGGGCAATGGTCCCGACTACTGGCAGGTGCAGGGGCTGACCGGTGGCGATACGCTCAACGTGCGGTCCGGGCCCTCGACCAATAACCCAGTCGTTGCCACCGTGCGCAATGGCGATACGCTGACCAATTTCGGCTGCACCATGAATGGCAGCACGCGCTGGTGCCAGGTGCAGACCCCACGCGGGCAGCGCGGCTGGGTGTCCGGCCGGTATTTGCACGAATCCTTCGGGCAGGCCACGACCCTGCCTAGCGTCATCCGCCCCACGCCCGTGCCGTCCAATCCCGCCCCCAGCGGAGTAGCGACCAGCGACATGCCGCGCTTTTGTGCCGGCGAGGCTTCGGCCCGCTACGGTGTCCGTCCGACCGACATCACCGTCAACGGCGTGCTGAACCTGTCTTCCAACTTCGTTGTTCAAGGCTGGTTCGACAAGGCAGACGGCAGCACGCAGTTCTTCAACTGCTATTTCGGGCTGGACGGCCGCTTCCAGTACGTGACCTGATCGTAGCCCCTGTCGATCCGGCACTCTTGCCGGGTCGACAGGGGCTCAGCCTATCCGACCGGTCGAAATGGCAACCGCGACCGCAACCAGGATCAGGGCAATCATCCCGGTCAAAAGGACCGCGAGCGTAAGAAAGAAGGCGGCGACCCTGGACATTTTGCGGCTGGTGGCCAGCCATACGGTTTCTACCGCGACATACCAGACAATGCCGGCGACCATCAGCAACCAGCCCAATTGCTGTCCATGGGACAGAAGCTGGGTCGACGCGTTTAGCGCCAGAACGAAAGGCACCGTGGCGTAGCTCTGGCTGTAAAAGGCAGGCTTGAGGGTGCTGCGCGTCAGGCGGGCGCCACCGACGCGCAGTCCAATCGTGGCATAGAGCAGGGGGAAGAGGCTAAAGGCCAGGGCGCGGAACAACAGCAGGTTGCGATCATCCTGCAGCAGCGTGGGCAGTATGGCGGTGGGAGCCCGTGACAACATGCCCTCCGTCACATGCAGCAGGACCAGGGTCAGCAGCAGGAGGATGGGCGGGCTGACGGCATCGTCGAACTGTACGCCGTCCTTGGTGCTCAACTCCTTTTGCGCATAGGTCAGCATGACAATGGGATGCCTGATGATGCGCCAGAAGGTGAGGGGATAAAACACGAACCAGGTGATGAGCTCGTAGAGCAGTTCCTCAATCGACTTGAGGAGCTTCATGAAGTCCATAAACTAACCCTGTGACCAGCTCCGCGTAAGGCTCATCATGGCATCGGCCCGGGCCGATGTGCAACCGCCGTAACGCGGGCCCCGGGGCAGTGGAGGGACATCGGGCAACCGAACTTGGAATTGATTTACTTCTTCCTTCAGATGAACTCTGTGCAACAGGCGAGCCAAGAAAAACCATGCAGCGTCGTTCTTGTTTTGATGTCGGTCGCATCACTCTGGCTGTTCCGCGCGTCGCGATGACAGTGCTTTTATTGGCGATGCCTGGCCAGGTCTTCGCCCAGGCCTTGGGGGCCGATGGTCCCGATTTCTGGTCGGTTACGGGCCTGCGCCCTGACGCCAGTCTCAACGTTCGCGCCGGTCCGGCGATATCGAGCCCCGTGGTGATGCAGATTTCGGCAGGAACCATTCTGGCCAATCTCGGATGCCAGGGGGAGGGCACGACGCGCTGGTGCCAAGTGCAGTCCCCCGATGGCATGGCGATCAAGGGGTGGGTGTCGGGTCGATATCTGTCGGAGTCCGGTCCGCCGCAGCCGGTCGATGCCTTGGTGGCTGGAACCCCTTACAACGCGAGGGGGCAGTTGCCCTGCAAACTCGCCCAGGCCCCGGAAATCACGGCCTGCCCGTTTGGCGTCATCCGGGCGCGCACGGGTCTCGCCAGCATCTTCATCACGCTGCCCGGCAACGATGAGCGCCTGATCGAGTTTCGCGATGGAGCGCCCGTGGCACCCCCGGGCACGACCATGACCGCAAGCAAAAGCCAGGACATGACCACGGTAACCCTTGGAGACGGCGCCGAGGTCTACACCATAGCCGACGTGGTTTTCTTAGGCGATTGACGGCGCCCGGCGCCGAACCAAACGGAAGGACATCGACATGTACAAACTTGTTTTTGCCTTGGGCCTGGTGGCCGCAGGGCTGGCGTCTGCTGCCGCCCAAGCGGCGATCCCGCAACTCAACTTCACCTGCGCTACCGGCATCGCTGTGCACGCCGATGAAGGCGGCCCGGTCTTTATCGACGGGGAGGAAGCCGCGCTCGAAGTGTTCAACGACGACTATGCCGAAGCCAGCCTCGATGGCACCACGATCTCGATCGCCGTCAACACCGATGGCACGCCAGATGTCTCCTATACCGGGCCCGGCGGGGCCAATGGGGTGTGCAACCCCGAAGACGGCGCCGCACCGGCAGCCACCGGCGTGGCAATCATTCCGTTCTTCAATGCCGAGTGTCCCGGAGACATCTCGGTGCATGCCGATCAAGGTGGACCCGTCTACATCAATGGTCAGGAAGCCCAGTATCAGTCCTTCAGCGAAACCTATTTCGAAGCCGCGTTGGACGGAACGACCATATCTGTAGCCAGCCTGCCCGATGGGAGCCTGGACGTGTCCTACACCGGCCCCGACCGCGCCAACGGCGTTTGCCGCCTCCAATAGCGTTGTTCTTGGCGGCGCCGGGCAACGAGACGGCCCGTGTCGTCAGCGCTTTTTCCCTGCGACGTCAACCCTGCCGTCGCCGGGGATCTCGCGACTGAGCACGGGTTGGCCCCGACCCTGATGCAGCTGCGCGCCGACGGCAGCATCACCCCTGACTGGCCCAGGCGATGACACACGTGGCCGAGGTGACTTGGACGCTCACCTCGCGTTCAACATCCGGTTTCAGAACGGCGCCGGCTCGAAGACGTGGCCGTGCTGCCAACCATGACTCACACTCTGGCCAATTCCAATTTTGCAACAGGCTCCCGTTCGGCAGCCAAGAACGGCGAGGCCGACATTGCAGTCTATCCGCCGATGGCCTCCAAGTTCGCCGTCGATGCGATCGAGGGTGTCAATTTTGCACGCGCCGCTACAGCGCCGCGGCATGGGGCCCGGTCGCGCCTTGTCCGATTTGCCGTGAGGAGGCCTGAACACACATGAAACTGACATTCCTTGCCGGCCTGCTCGTGGCAGCCCTGTCCAGCACCGCCGCTTTCGCACAGGACGACGCCGATGCGCTTCGCATCGTCACCTCGTTCGATATCGAATCGATGAACCCTGCCGAGGACGGGTTCTGGATGCAGGAATTCGGCGTTGCCGAGCTGCTGATGAAGTTCCAGTCCGATGGCACCAACCAGCCCTAGCTGCTGGCCGAGCTGACCACAACCGACGAGCTGACCTGGGTGGGTACGGTGCGTAACGGGTTCCATTTCGGCACGGCCGGTCGCCATGCGCGCATGATTCTTCGCGAGCGGCCCGCAGGCGTTGCTATCGCATCTAAACAGGGAGCAATGAACATGACAGACACGCCAGTGCCGGCCGATGCCCCGCTGGGGGCGATCGGGGACGAGGTGATTTTCGAGAACGACCGGGTGCGGGTTTGGAAACTGAGGCTCGAGCCGGGCGAAGTACGGCCCTAGTACAAGCACAATCTGCCCTATCTGGTGGTACCGCTAACCGAGGGCCACAACCTCATGCGCTTCGCCGATGGCCGCAGCAAGCCAACGGCGGAAATACCCGGCCAGGCGCTCTGGCGCGAGCCGGGCATGCCCCACGAGCTGGAGAACAAGGGCACGGCGACCTACGCCAACATCCTGGTCGAGATCAAGCCCGCTCCCTGATGGCCGCGCTGCCGGCAGATGGGTATCAAGCCCATCCGCCGTGCCGTCATCCGGTGCCCCTATCGCGCCACATAGCCCCCATCGACCAGATGATAGCTGCCGGTGATGAACGAGGCTTGATCCGAGAGCAGGAAGCAGGTGAGGGCGGCCACTTCCTCCGAGCGCCCCAGCCGTCCGATGGGGTGCAGGTCGGCGATGGCGCCGAGCGTTGCGGCATCGAGGTTTTTCGAGAGCAGCGGGGTATCGATAAAGCCCGGCCCGACCGCATTGATGCGAATGCCCTTGGGCGCATATTCGATGGCACTGGCTTTGGTCAGGCCCAGCACGCCGTGCTTGGCTGCGACATAGGCGGCCGAATTGGCAAAACCGACCGAGCCCAAGATGGATGCCATGTTGACGATGGCGCCGCCGCCGGCGCGCAGCATGGCGGCGATCTCGTATCGCGTGCAAAAGAACACGGCGTTGAGATTGACGTCGATCACCTTCTGCCAGCCATCGAGCGGATAGTCGCCGGTGGGGGCACTGGGCCCACCGATGCCGGCATTGTTGACCCCCAGGTGCAGCGCCCCGTAGCTGCGTTCGGCAAAGGCCACCATGGCCTCGACTTCCATGGGGTCGGCGACATTGATTTCGAAAGGAGACGCGCTCCCGCCCGTCTGCTCGATGGCGCGGACCACGCGCTCGGCGCCCGACATGTCCATGTCAGCCACCACCACTTTTCCGCCTTCCTTGGCCAGCTGCAGGGCAATGGCCTCGCCGATGCCGGAAGCTCCCCCGGTGACCAAAGCTACTTTTCCTTCGAACCTCTTGCTCATCGTCTCAATCCTTCCTGTGGATCGGTGTCGTCGGCCCGCGCTGGCTCCAAAGTCTTGAGGTAGGCGATGATGGCCTGGGCCTGGTCGGGGTCGAACTCGAACTGCGGCATTTCGGGATGCGCCGTGACGATGCCTTCCACGAGCGCCTCGGCAAGGTCCTCGACGTCATAGCGCAGGTGCAGATCCCGAAAGTTCGGCGCGATGGCCAGCGGGCTTGCGCCCGCCAGGCCCGTGGCATGGCAATCGGCGCAATAGCGCTGCACAAGAGCCCGCCCCGCCGCCTCCGGATCAGCGGCAGACGCGGGGCCAGCACCGACTGTCCCCAGCACAAGCGGCAGGACGAAGAGCCCGAGGCGGGTCATGCCGATGCGATCGCGCTTTCGACGTCTGCCACCGACCGCCCCGTCAGGTCCTTGGCGATCTCGCCCTTGAGAATGGCAGACAGCGTCTTGTGATAGCGCTTGCGCATTTCGCCCAGCGCGCGGGGCGCCGCGATGATGACCAGCGCCTCGATGGAGCCGCCTAGGACCTGCTGGTTGAGATAGTCCACGATGCCGGCGGAAAACGCGTCTTCGCCCGCCTGGCTGGGATCGGGGTTGCCCGAACTGCTCTGGTGCCCGCCGCTCGTGCCGGCACTGTCGTCAATGGCCTGGCGCGGCATGGCCTCGAGCTTTATGCCGGCCTCGTCACCCGCATTGCGGAAGAGATTGAGCTTTTCGCCGTCGGCTACGGCTACTGTCGTGCCCCGTGCAAGCATCATGGGAAGTCTCCTGGTGGTCTGTGACGATGGGTCGAACGCAAGCTCCGCATGACACGAGGTTGCCGTTCAAACGGAAACGAGCCGCCATTGCGGCGCGGTCCGCCCAAGCACAGCGCGCCACGTCTCGAGTGGTTGCGTGATCATTCCAGTAGAGTCGCCACATCGCCTTGTCTCAGATCAAAGCGATGGCACAAAAGGGCAAAGGCGGCCGACCTGGGCCAGGCAGCCGAATAGCGCGGCTTAGCGGTCGAGCCAGGCGGCGAGGCCATCGAGCGTTTGCAGCCCGTATTCCACCGCCCCGAAGCCGATGACGACCTGGCGCCGTTCGCGGCTGGGGTGCAGCTGGCGCATGGTCAGCACGGTCTTGCCGTCGGCCTGCTCGTCGAAGGTGATGGTCATGTAGAAGTGCTCGGCATCATCGAGGTCCGGCGTGCCGTAGTCCACCACGATCATCTCATTTGGCACGATCTTGAGAAAGCGCATGAGGTTGGCAAAGCGCTGCTCGCGCCCCTCGAAATTGCCCACCATGTCGAAGCGCCAGATCCCGCCCTCACGGATATCGGCCTCGTGGGTTTCGATGACTAGGCCTGCCGGGCCGTACCACTGGCTGAGCGCGTGCGGATCCATCCAGGCGGCAAACACCCGGTGGCGCGGATGCTTGAGCACCTTGACCAGCACGATTTCACGCTCGAGCGCCCAGGTGTCAAACAGCTTGTCCATCGTCTCTTGTCCTGTCCAGATAGGCTTCCAGCCGGTCGAGCCGTTCGGCCCAACCGCGGCGCTCCGCCTCCATCCAGTTGGCTGCCGCTTCGAAGCGCTCGCGCTCGAGCCGACACCAGCGGCTGCGCCCGCGCTTTTCGCTGGCGATCAGGCCGCATTCTTCGAGCACTTTGAGATGCTGGGCAAAGGAGGGCAGCGCCATGTCGAAGGGTTCGGCCAGAGCGGTCACCGGCAGCTCGCCTTCCGCCAGGCGCGATATCACAGCGCGGCGCGTGGGGTCACTTAGGGCGTAAAAGGCCAGGTCGAGCGGAGCGGAGTGATGAGGCATGCCGCAGGGTAGGGCTCGGAGCCAATGTCCGTCAAGGACAAAAAGGCACTTGCCTTAGTGTTCTGTGCAAATTACAAAGGTATATACCTTAGCATTCGGAGCGCGCGTGGCAGTTCGTGTTGATCTTCTGATTTCCCTCGATGGCTTTGCAACCACCGCCGACCAAATGCCCGACGAGCCGTTCGGGCGGGACTGGCCACGCCTGGTTGGCGCCTATGTCGCCACCAAAACGTTCCGCGAGCGCGTGTTTAACGATACCAGCGGCCAGGGCACTACCGGCCTCGACGATGCCTATGCGCAGGAGTACTTCACCAATATCGGTGCCGAGATAATGGGCGCGGGCAAGTTCGGGCTGCACGACTTTCCACATGATCCCGGGTGGAAGGGCTGGTGGGGCGAGGAGCCGCCGTTTCACTGCCCGGTGTTCGTCTTGACCCACACCCCGCGCCCGTCCCTCGAAATGGCCGGGGGCACCACGTTCCATTTTCTGGCCGCCGACCCGGTGGCGGCCCTGGAGCCGGCCGTGGACGCAGCAGGGGGCAAGGACGTTCGGATCGGCGGCGGACCGACCATGGTGCGCGACTACCTCAAGGCGGGCCTGGTGGACCGTCTGCACGTCGCCATCGCCCCGATCGTTTTAGGGCACGGCATCCGGCTATGGGACGAACTGCGCGGCCTGGAGGCCGGCTACACAGTCAGGAGCGAGACAGCCGAGAGCGGCACCATTCACCTTACTTTTCAGCGCTAGAATTTGGCTGCTCAGTGCACGCGCACGAGATTGACAGGCCGGCCGGAGCCCGACATCCTAGCGGTCGGCGTGGCCTGACGCCGAACCTCCTTGACCCACCCCAGCCGGGTCTGAACGGAGGCAAAGGGACTGTCGTCTCGGGGTCGCTGTCGTGGTCCGATCGTTGCGGACGGGTTGCTGGGGAACTGCGTTGGCAATGTGAAAGGCCTTACAATGACGCAAAACGGCAACCTCAAGCGCCGCGTCCGCGCGCGGGCGGCAAAAACCGGCGAATCCTACACTGCTGCCCTTCGCCATGTCCGCCGGCCGCCGGATCGGCCTGGTCCGAGCGCGCTCCGGCTGGCGGTGGCGCAGACCGCCTTTGCCAACGATCCTGGTAACGGAGTGGCGCTCCAGGCCAGCGCCGCGGCATTGCGCCGTCTGATGGTGGAGGCCAGTAAGTCCGGCGCGCGGCTCATCCATTTTCCCGAAGGCGCTATCTGCGTGCCCAACAAGCGCATCATGTCCGAGACCGGGCCGGCCGATATCGGTCCCGCCGATTGGAGCCGCTTCGACTGGTCAGTGCTGCGTGATGAACTCGACGCCATCAGCCAGCTCGCCAAGCAGTTGCGGCTGTGGACGGTGCTGGGCTCGGTCCATCGGCTTACCCCACCGCACCGCCCCCACAACAGCCTCTATGTAATTTCCGATCGCGGCGAGCTGGCCACCCGCTACGACGAGCGTATGCTGTCCCACACCAAGCTCTCATTCATGTATTCTCCCGGGAGTACGCCGATAACGTTCACGGTCGATTGCGTGCTGTTTTCCACCACGGGCGAACAGCCTGCCGCAGCTGCCACCTTCGCGGCAGAGGTCCTGGGCCACGCCGCCAGCAACAGCTTTTGGGTCAGCTATTGTGCCCACGCCACGCACAGCGTATCCGCCCCGTCCGGTATTGCCGCCCCCGACGGCCGGTGGGCTGCCCAATGCGCACCAGACGGAGCCCTAAGCCTCGTGGTAACTGACATTACGATTAACCGCGACGACCCCGCGCGACCATGGCGACGACGGGCCCGCGCCGAACTTTATAGCACCTATCGTGTTGCCGGTGATCCACGCAGCGCCGACAAAAGCATCTACTGACGGCGTTGATGCCGCTTGGTGAGCAGTGGGGAGTCCTGACTGACCCCCGCTGCTTGCCGGCCAGGCGGGATCACCCCTCCTGGGGCATGACGTGGGCCTGGCCCCGGATATTGATGGGCAGCAGAGCCCCGGGCGCGTGGTGCACATGTGCGGGGACCAAGAGCGACGCTGTCGGGCCGACCCCTGCTTGAGCGCTGTCCTGGGGCAGCAGGTCCACATCGAGCCTCCAGTGCGAGCCACAAAAGCTGCGGTGCTGGACCCGCGCCCAGGCCGCTGCCGGGGCCCGCCGGTCTGTAGGCTCGCACAAAATGATCTGCTCGGGGCGGATCAGCACGCTGGCACTGCCAGTGCCGCACGAGCGAACCGGCAGCGGGCCGAGGGGGGTGATCGCCAGCCCATCCTTGAGGTTGGCTGGCAATATGATGGCCTCGCCCAGAAAGCGCGCGGTCTGGACATCGGCGGGCTGCTCGTAAAGCCGCTGCGGCGGTCCGGCATCGGCCACGACGCCCTGGCGCATGACCACCAGATGATCGGCAAAGGCCATGGCCTCGGCCTGGTCGTGCGTTACCATCACGGCAGTGATGCCGCTTTGCGCCAGCAGATCGCCGACCATGGTGCGCATGGCATCGCGCAGGCCGCTGTCGAGGGCCGAAAACGGCTCGTCCAGCAGCATCAGCTCGGGCTGCTGGGCCAAGGCGCGCGCCAGGGCGACGCGCTGCTGCTGGCCGCCCGACAGCTGGTGGGGGCGGCGCTCGCGCAGGTCGCGCGCCAGCCCGACCTGCACCATCAGCGCGTCGATGCGGTCCTGCCGGTCCGGGGCCCGTCGCGCCAGGGCAAAGCCGATATTGGCGGCAACGCTCATATGGGGAAACAGCGCCCCTTCCTGAGGCACATAGGCCATGTTGCGCCGGTGGGGAGGTACGCACTCGGTAGGGCCGCTCAGCACGCGGCCATCGAGGGCGATGGTCCCGGCATCGGGCGTTTCGAAGCCCGCGATCAGGCGCAGCAGCGTGGTCTTGCCCGAGCCTGAGGGGCCCACGATGACCGTACGGCTGCCGGTTGGAACGCAAATCGTGACATCCCGGGCGCCGATCTGGCGATCGTAGAATTTGGTGACGCCCCGCAGCTCCAGCATGATCAGGCCTGCTCGAAATGGTCGGCCTGCATTTGCAGCAGCACCACCAGGGGAATGGACAGCACGATCATGAGCAGTGCGTAGGGGGCGGCCGCGGCAAGATCGAGTTCGCTGGTATAGGACCAGAAGCGCATGGCCAAGGTGCGCGTGCCATTGGGGGCCAGCATCAGCGTGGCCGTGAGTTCGGTGGTGATGCCCAGCGCTGCCATCGCCGCACTGGCAAGCGCCCCGGGCGCTGCGAGCCGCACCGTGGTGTGCCAGATGGCCATGAGGGGCGTGCGCCCAAGGCTCTGGGCGGTGCGTTCGAGCTCTAATGGGGCCTGGGCAATGCTGGTGCGCAGCCCGACCAGGGCGCGTGGCAGGAACATCAGCACATAGGCCAGGAGCAGGGTTGCCATGGTCTGGTAGAGCGGCAGGGCCACTCGCACGGTGACGCTCACCAGCGCCAGGGCGATGATGACGCCGGGCAGGGCGCCGACATAAGCGTGACCCGCTTCGAGCAGTTTTTGCAGCCGGCCCGGGGCGCGCACGGCAAGCCAGGCCACGGGCAGGGCGGCCAGGGTGGTGAGTGCGGCGCCGGAAAGGGCCAGCAGCGCCGTCTGCGCCAGGGCGGGCAGGATGAATTCCAGTTTCCAGATCGCAAGGCCGCCCGACCCCAACCAACGTGCCAACGTGCCCAGCGGCACGGCCAGAGACAGCAGGGCGAAGATCAACAGGAACGCCAGAGCAGGCCAGCGCCACCGTCCCAGCGCTCGGCGCTGGCTCTGTCGTGCAGCGCCCGACCCCAGCCGGGCATAGCGCTCGGTGCCGCGCAGCCGCGCCTCGATCCCCAGGAGCGCCACGCACAACAGCACCAGCACGCCGCCCAGAAGATTGGCCGATGGGCCGTTATAGACCGCCTGGAACTGGTCCACGATGGCGGTGGCGAAAGTGTCGAAACGCGTCAGAACGAAGAGGCCATATTCAGCCAGCAGGTGCAGGCCGATCAACAGCGCCCCGCCCAGGATCGCCAGCCGCAATTGCGGCAGCACCACCAGAACGAAGACCGCCAGCGGCCGCTTGCCCATGGAGCGGGCCATGTCCTCCAAGGCGGGGTCGAGCCGGCGCATCTGGGCGGCAACCGGCAGATAGATGAAGGGCAGATAGGCCAAAAGCGAGATCAACACCGCAGCCCACAGGCCATGGAAGCGCGGCGCAAAGGCGCTCCAGGCATAGGAATGCACGAAGGCGGGCAGGGCCAGGGGCGCCACGGCCAGCCAGGACCAGAGCCGGGCGAAAGGCAGATCGGTGCGCTCCACCAGCCAGGCCATGGCCACGGCCAGCACGGCCGAACTCGGCAGGACCAATGCCAGCAGCACCAGTGTATTGCCGAGCAGTTCGGCAACCTTGGGGCGCAACACCAGGGCCTGGATCGTGTCCCAGCCGCTGCTGACCGCGACATAGAGCACAAAGCCCAGCGGCAAGAGGCTGAGCAGACCCGTTACCAGGGCCGCCGCCAACATCACGCTCTTGCCGGTGCCCCACTGCGCGAGGCCGTATCTGACCCCCGCAGTCCCGGGGCCCGTGGTGGCTGACATGGCTTTTGGCGCTAGAACAGGCCGGCCTGGGTGAGCAGCGCGGCGGCGCGCGCCGTGTCGAGCCGGCTGGGATCGATCTCGGGCGCATCAAGCTCCAGCAAAGGCGGCAGGGCCGGGTTGGAGGCCTCCCCGCTACCGACCGCATATTCAAACGAGGTGCCCTCCCGCAACACCGCCTGGCCCGCCGGGCCGGTAATGAAGCGCAGGAACGCCATAGCCTCGTCCTTATGAGTGCTCGAGGCCAGGACGCCGCCGCCCGAAATGGAGATGAAGGCGCCCGGATCCTGCTTGCCGAAATAGTGCAGGGCCGTGTTGGCGCTGCTTTCCCCGGTGCCAGCCTGATCGCCGAACCAGTAATAGTGATAGATCAGCGCCCCATCCACCTCGCCACTATTGGCAGCCGCCATGGCGGCGCGATTGCCGCGTACGACAAGGGCGTTCTGGGCCATGCCCTGCAGCCAGGAGAGGGTGGCATCCTCACCCTCGAGCGCCAGATAGGCCGCCACGATGGCCTGAAAATCGGCCCCGCTGGGCGATGCCGCCCAGCGCCCTTGCCATTCAGGCTCGGCCAGTTCGGCCAGGCTCTGCGGCAATTCGGCCGGCGCAAGCTGTTCGGTGTTATAGGCAAACACGGTGGAGCGGGCGGCAATGCCGATCCAGTTGCCGTCCACCGGGCGGAATTGGGCCGGCACCTGGTCGAGAATGTCAGGCGGCAGCGGCGCAAACAGGCCGGCCGTGTCGACCAGCACCATGGCGGGCGAATTTTCGGTCAGGAACACGTCTGCGGGCGAATTGGCGCCTTCCTGGACGATCTGGTTGCCCACTTCCACATCGGCGCCCTGGCGAATGATCACCGGAATGCCGGTTTCCTCGGTAAAGGCGGTGGCCCATTCCTGCGCCAGCGTCTCGTGCTGGGCATTGTAGACCACGATGGGGTCCTGTTGGGCCTGAGCGGGCAGGCTGAGAGCGGGTAAGACCAGCACGGCGGCCCAAAACGCAGATCGATCAGACATTGGAAGGCGCCTCCACCACTGGGCACTGGATAAGCTGATGAGCACTGTCTAATTTGATCAAGCGACGCTGTCCATCGCAGTTGCATTCATAAGGTGAGAAGCGTAGTCACCTTTGCGGGACATCTCACGGAGGATTGGCTGATGCTTTCGATCGGCAGGCGCACACTGCGCGGTTTTGCTCTCACCCTGGTGCTTTCGGTGGCGCCCGTCGCCGTGCAGGCCCAAGCGCCCAGCGATGCTGGGGTGCTCGAAACCTATGCCGACATCGCGCTGGCCGGCTACGAGGATGCGCTGATGACGGCCCAGACGCTCGATGCGGCCATCGATGCCCTGATCGCCACCCCCAGCGCGCAAACCATGACGGCCGCCCGCGAGGCCTGGAAGGCGGCGCGCCTGCCCTATCAGCAGACCGAGGCGTTCCGCTTCGGAAATCCCATCGTGGACGAATGGGAAGGCCGCGTGAATGCCTGGCCGCTCGACGAGGGCCTGATCGACTATGTCGCGGCCGGCTATGGCACTGAAAGCGACAGCAATGCGCTCTATGTGGCCAATGTCATCGCCAATGCCGATATAATCATCGACGGAGCGCAGGTCGATGCCAGCGACATAACACCTGCACTCTTGCAGCAGGAATTACAGGAAGCAGCGGGCGTAGAATCCAATGTGGCAACGGGCTATCACGCCATCGAATTTCTGCTCTGGGGGCAGGATCTGAACGGCACTGGCCCTGGAGCCGGGGAGCGCCCGTTCACCGATTACTCCACTGCCGAGCATGCCGAGCGGCGCGCCGCCTACCTAAAGGCCGCTTCAACCCTTCTGGTCAGCGACCTCACCGAGATGGTCGCCAACTGGCAAGCGGACGGCGCCGCCCGCCAGGCCCTGCCGGAACTGGGTCTGTCTGCCATACTTACCGGCATGGGCTCGCTGAGCTATGGCGAACTGGCCGGCGAGCGCATGAAGCTGGGCCTGCTGCTGCATGATCCGGAAGAAGAGCATGACTGCTTCTCCGACAACACCCACATCTCCCATGCCCAGGACGCACTAGGTATACAAAACGTTTATCTGGGGCGCTATGTGCGGGTGGATGGCACGGTGGTCGAAGGGCCAGCATTGTCCGATCTCGTCGCGGCCAAGGATCCGGCACTCGATGCCGAGATCCAGGGCCTGCTCGCCGATACCCTGGCCAAGATGGATGTGATGGTGAAACGGGCCCAAACGCTGGAGGCCTATGACCAGCAGATCGGGGAAGGCAATGAAGAGGGCAATGCGGTGGTGCAGGCCGCCATTGACGGCCTCATCGCCCAGACCCGCGGCATTGAGCGTGCCGTGGCGCTGCTCGAGCTGTCCGGTGTGACCATCGAGGATAGCGATTCCCTGTCCGATCCCGATGCCGTGTTCGAGTAGCATCGCAGCAATCAGCGGCGATCCGGGCTAGGGCCCGGATCGTCCCGCTTGCCCGGCGCTTGTCTCATGCAGATCCGCTTCGCCCTTGCCCTGATTGCCCTGTTTACCGGCAGCATGGTGTTTGCCCAGGACCTCGGGCAACGCCCCGATCTGGGCGCAGACGATCTGGCGCGCGTGCGCGCCGTGACCGCGCCGACCACCGACTTTTCCCGCGCCGAGACTTTCGAGACCAATCCGGCGGGCAAGGGCACGACACGCTTTTCGCCCAACCAGGATGCCTTTAGCCATTTCCTGGACAATCTGGACTTTGCCCAGGAAGAACAGTTCAAGCTGGGCAATGCGCTGTTTCGCAAGATCTGGGTCAGCTCGCCCAGCTCCACCCAGGCCTCCGATGGCCTGGGGCCGCTGTTCAATGCGCGCGGCTGCCAGAGCTGCCATATCAAGGATGGCCGCGGGCATCCGCCCTTTGCCGGACAAGCCGAGAACGTGTCGATGTTCTTGCGCCTGTCGGTGCCGCCGGGCGAGGACGATACACGCCTGGCCCTGGATGGCGTCGTGGCCGGAGAGGTGGGCGACCCCGTCTACGGCACGCAACTGCAGGATTTTGCCGTGCCCGGACTGCCGGCCGAGGGCCGGATGGTCATCGACTATACCCCGGTGCCGGTGACGCTGGGCGATGGCACCGCCGTGGAGCTGCGGGCCCCCAGCTATGTTGTGGCCGACCTGGCCTATGGGCCGTTGGCCGACGATGTGATGCTCTCCCCGCGCATTGCCAACCCCATGATCGGCCTGGGGCTGGTCGAGGCAATCCCGCCCCAGGACATCCTCCTCAACGCCGATCCCGACGACGTCGACGGCGATGGCATTTCGGGCCGAGCCAACTGGACCATCGATCCCGAGACGGGCGCGGTGGCCCTGGGCCGGTTTGGCTGGAAAGCCGGCATGGCGAGCATCCGCAGCCAATCGGCGGCGGCCTTTGCCGGCGATATCGGCATTTCCACGCCCTTGGTCGATCTGCCCCATGGCGATTGCACCGAGCGGCAAAGCCAGTGCCTGGCGTTGCCCACCGGCGTGCAGCCCCGGCTGGGAGCGAGCGAGGCGCCCGACCCGGTCCTTGACCTCGTCACGTTTTATGCCCAGACCCTGGGCGTGCCGGCCCGGCGCGGGGTGGATGACCCGCAGGTGCTGGCGGGCAAGGCGGCTTTCTATGGCGCCGGTTGCGCGCGCTGCCACGCGCCAAAATTCGTCACCAGCCGCGACGCAGCAAACCCGGCGGTTCGCTTTCAGCTGATCTGGCCCTATTCCGATTTCCTGTTGCACGACATGGGCGAGGGACTGGCCGATCATCGGCCCGAAGGGCAGGCCGGCGGGCTGGAGTGGCGCACCCCGCCCCTGTGGGGCATCGGGCTCACCCAGACTGTTTCGGGCCACAGCTTTTTCCTGCACGATGGTCGCGCCCGCAATCTGACCGAAGCCATCTTGTGGCATGGCGGCGAGGCGCAGCCTTCGCGTGATGCCTTTGCTGCCATGAGTGCCAAACAGAGAGAGGATCTGCTCGTGTTCCTGCAATCGCTGTGATGCGGCTTTCTCTTGCCCTTATGGTCCTGCTCGCCTGCCTCTCACCGGCCTGGGCGCAGACCATCACGCCGACGGAAATGCTCCGCTCCAGCGTCACCAACTTCATCCGCCCGCAGGTCAAAGCCTTTGCCCGCGAGGCACGGGCGCTGGAACCAGCCATGGCCACGCTTTGCGCCTCCCCGGGCGCGGATACTCTTGGCGCTGCGCAGGCCGCTTTTGCGGCCACCTCTGTTGCCTATGGGCGCATCGAGTTTTTGCGGATCGGTCCGCTGGCCGAAAACAACCGCGCCGAACGCCTGCTGTTCTGGCCCGATCGGCGCGGGATCGGCCTGCGCCAGGTGCAGCAACTTCTTGGCGATGAGGATGCTGGGGCCATCACATTGGCAGGGCTGCAAGGCAAGAGCGTTGCCGTCCAGGGCCTGGGCGCACTGGAGTTCGTGCTGTTCGGAACCGGCTCGGAGGCCCTTCTTGACACCACGGACGGCTTTCGCTGCCGCTATGGCCAGACCATCGCGCAAAATCTGGCCCAGATTGCCGATGAAATCGTCCTGGCCTGGGCCGATCCGGCCGGTGTGGCCGAGCATTTGATGCGGCCCGATCCAGCCTACCCCGACTATCGCTCCACCACCGAGTCGCTCGAGGCCGTGGTGGGGCTCGTTGCCCATGGCATTGAAGCGGTCCGCGACACGCGGCTCAATCCGTTCATTGCCCGGAACGGGGATACAGCCAATCCACGCCAGGCGATGTTCTGGCGCTCGCACCAGACCGTGGCCATGCTTGAGGCCAATCTCAAAGCCATGCAGACTCTGCTCGCTTTGGGAGGCATGGCCACCGATCCCGATCTTGCCGATGAGATCGATGCCGCCTTCTCGCGCGCCTTTGCGGCGCTCGCCGGCGTGTCGGCGCCCGTCGAGGTGGCCGTTGCCGACCCGGTGCAGGCAGCCGCCCTCAACGATCTGGTGGTTGCGACCCAGGATTTGCAGCGCCTGATCGGTGAAGAGCTTTCGGCCACGCTGGGGCTCAGCGTCGGATTTTCATCGCTCGACGGAGACTAGAGCATGTGGCAGCGGCGCGCTTTTCTCAAATCGGCCGGCGCGGGCTTTGTGGCAAGCCTGTTGCCCCGGCAAACGATGGCGCTCGAAGGCAGTGAACTGGTCTTTGCCAGTGCGGTCCAAACGGCCTCCGGCAGCTACGGCGCGGTGCTGATGGGCGAGCGCGGCAATGTCATCGCCATGATCGATCTGCCCGACCGGGGCCACGACATTACCCTTAGCCGCCAAGCCGGGCGCGGGGTGGTGTTTGCCCGCCAGCCGGGCACCTTTGCGGTAGTATTTGATCCACAGGGGCGCGAAGCGCCCAAGACATTGACCAGCATCGAAGGCCGGCATTTTTTCGGGCACGGGGTGTTTTCGCCCGATGGCACGCTGCTTTATGCCACCGAAAGCGACTTTGAGGCGGCCAAGGGTGTCGTGGGCATCTACGATGCCGGCAACGACTATCAGCGGATCGGGGAATTCCCGACCTATGGCATCGGCCCGCACGAAATGTTGCTGATGCCCGATGGCCGGACCTTGGTGATTGCCAATGGGGGCATCGAAACCCATCCCGATTATGGCCGGGCCGAGCTCAACCTCGACACCATGGATCCCTCCATCGTTTTCATCGACCGTGTCGATGGGCGCCTGATCGGGCAGTTGCGGCTCGAGGCCGGGCTGCACCAGCTTTCGATACGGCACATGGCCATCGATCAGGCCAGCCGCGTCTGGTTTGGTTGCCAATACAAGGGCGCGCCCGGCGATAGTGTGCAACTGGTGGGCTTTGCCACCCAAGACGGCGCGATAAAGCTGCTGGAGCTGCCGCCTGACACGCTGGGCGACCTCCAGAACTATGTGGGCTCGGTCGCGGCCTCCGCCGATGGCGCTACCATCGCCGTGTCTTCGCCGCAGGGCGATCTGCTGGTCGCCATCGATGCCGCGGCCCAGCGTCCGGTCCTGGTTGCAACCCTGCGCAATGGCTGCGGGCTGGCGCCGTATGGCACCGGGTTCGTTGCCAGCAGCGGCGAGGGCGAGCTGATCGGTCTGGCCGGTGCCCAACGCGCCCAGCAACAGTTCCCGTTCCTGTTCGACAATCACCTGCTGCGCGTCTAGCGATCTGCGCAAGCCAGGTGTGACAGGCCCTGAAAACTACCTTGCAAATGCCTGATGGAAACCGACCACTCGCGCCGCGCCGAGCGATCCCGGGGCAATTATTGGCGCAAAATTGAATTGACTATTCAACCCTAGTGTGAGGCGAGCCGATCGGGCCGTTCCGGTTTCGCCTGCGGATCTGCCCGGAACGTTCTGTGCCTGTTCCGCAATCCAGTTTTCACATTTCAGATCAATAAAATGCGTTGTACTGAAAAAACAAAGTTCAGGGCATTTTTAACACAGCAAATTGCTATGAAGAATCTAGAAAATATAATCTGCCTTGCACTCGCAATAGTGTGTGATGGTGCGGTGGCGCCATGGCGGCGGACGGGAGCAGAATCGTGCACAATCACTTGGAAATGCGCGATCAATATTATAGTCGGTCCACTAAAATCCAGAGCCTGAACGGTGCAGGCGGCACCTCGGTGCCAAGTCGAACGCTCTTGGCGTTGCTGCCGGTGGTGCTGCTCGGCCTGACCAATCCGGCCGCCGCGCAGCAACTGGCAAGCTTTGGCGTCCTGGCCGGCTCCGCCGTCACCAATACCGGCGCTACGGTCATCAGCGGCAATGTCGGCGTCAGTCCGGGCATTGCGATCACCGGACTTGCTGTCGTGACCCCGGATCCCGGCCTAGTCACCGGGACGATCCACGCCAATGATGCAGTGGCGATCCGCGCTCAGAACGACCTGACGACCCTTTACAATTTTCTGGCTGCCCAGCCCTCGACTTCCGATCTTACGGGACAGAATCTGGGAGGGCTCACCTTGACGCCGGGCGTCTACAGTTTCAGCAGCGCTGCGGCTCTCACCGGAACACTCACGCTCGATGCCCAGAACAATCCCAACGCCGTCTTCATCTTCAATATCGAAAGCACGCTCACCACCAGCGTCAACGCCAAGGTCACCTTCATCAACACCGCCGATGCTTCGGCGCAGGGGGGTAACGTCTTTTTTCGGGTGGGCAGCTCGGCGACACTGGGCACTGGCACCGATTTCGTTGGTCAGATCGTGGCGCTGAGCTCGATCAGTTTCACCGACGATGCCGACATCCTGTGTGGCGCGGCGCTTGCCCGCAACGGCGCGGTGACCCTGATCAACAACGACATCACGGTCTGTACTGTCGTCTCGGGATCGTTCGACGATGTGCTCGATGGCGAGGATGACGAAGATACCGCCACCGACAACGCCCATGCGATCGCCGACGCGCTCGATGCATTCGTGGCCGGAGGTGGCGTGCTGCCGCAGGGTTTTGCCATTCTGGCCGCAACGCTCACCCCCGAACAACTGGCCGAGGCTTTGGCCCAGCTCGCGGGCGAAACCGCGACCGGCGTTGCTCCCACGGGGATGCAAGGCATGGACAATTTCATCACCCTGGTAACGGGTGGTCGCGGCGGACCGGGCATGTCAGTGGTCTCCGGGCCGGAGCTGCCCGAGCGCGGCACCGTCAGCGTCATGGGTTATGCACCGGCCCCCGCAGCACCGGCGCGCGACCCATTCGCCGCCTTCGACACCGGTGCGCCTACCGAGACATCGCGCCTTTGGGATATCTGGATGGCGGGTTTCGGCGGCTATAGCCAAGCCGATGGCAATGCGGACGCCGGCAGCCGCCAGCGCACCTCGCGCGATTTTGGGTTGGCCATCGGCGTCGATCTCTTCCTCGATACCGACACGCGTCTGGGCCTGGCATTGGCGGCGGGCGGCACCAATTTCGTCATTGCAGACGATGCGGGCGGCGGGCGCAGCGAGATGGTCCAGGCCGCCATTCACGGGCGCAAGGCGTTCGAGGATTTCTACGTTGCCGGCGCCTTGGGCTATGGCGTTCATGCCGTTACCACCGAACGCACCGTCACCATTGCCGGCATCGATCGCTTCAGCGCCCAGTTCGACGCCCAGAGCTATGGCGGATCGTTGGAAGCAGGGTACCGCCTCGATTGGCTCACGCCCTATGCGGCCCTGCGCGGGCAGGCCTATGCCACGCCCGACTATGCCGAAACCACGGAAGCGGGCGCCTCGACTTTCGCGCTCGATTACGCGGCCCAGACCAGCTACGCGCTGCGTTCGGAAATCGGCGCGCGGGCAGGGTGGGAGACACAGTTCGACAGCGGCACCACGCTCGCCTTGAGCGGCGGCATCGCCTGGGCCCATGACCTGAGGTCCGATACCGATGTCGAGGCCACCTTCCAAGCCTTGGGCGATGCGCCTTTCACCATTGCGGGTGCCGATGCCCCGGCCGATCTGCTCTTGCTCTCGGCCGGTGCGCAACTGACCCTGCCCGGCGGCTTTGCGCTGGGTGGCGCCCTCGATGCTGCCTATGCCAGCACCGCACAGGCCTATAAAGGCAGCGTCACGCTGGCTTACTCCTGGTGAGGCGGGCCCGCTTCGCAGCGCTTGTTGGCGGCCTGCTGGCAGTGCTTGCGCTGGCGCCGGCGTCGCGGGCGGTGGAAGCGGTAGCCTTTGCCGTCACGGCCCCCACCGGCGCAATCATCGTGCGCACGTCCGAGCGTCGGCTTTATCTGGTTCTGGGCGACGGGCGGGCGCTGCGCTATCCGGTCGGCGTAGGCCGGGCTGGCAGGCAGTGGGCCGGAACCTCGGCTATCGAGGCAAAGTTCGAGGCGCCCAACTGGGTGCCCCCGGCCGAAATCCGCCGCGACCGGCCCGACCTGCCGAAGATGATTGCCGGCGGCACCCCGCAAAACCCGATGGGCGCCGCCGCCATGACCTTGCTGGGCGGGATCTATGCCATTCACGGCACCAATGCCCCGGATTCCATCGGAGGCTTCGTCTCCTATGGGTGCATCCGCATGGCCAATGCCGACATTCTCGACCTCTATAAGCGCGTTGGTGTCGGCACGCCGGTCTTTGTGGAGCCTTAAGGCAGGGCAATTCCTGCACCGCCGGGCGCCCTGACCGCTCTTTGCCAAAGCCCCATTAAGGCGGGTTGCAGCTAGCCTTGGGCGATCGCCAGCAGTTGATCATAGGCCTGTGGGGCAGCAGCCAGGACCGAACCCGTTCCCGTGTAGCCCGCGCCGGGGAAGAATGGCCTCGTCGTCCCGCCTGCCTCCTTGACGATCAGCAGCCCCGCCACGCAGTCCCAGGCGTGCAGCCTGGGCTCGTAATAACCCACCAACCGCCCGGCGGCCACGAAGGCCAAAGTGAGCGCGGCCGAGCCGAGCCGGATGAAGGCGCCGCCGGCATCGTGCAGGCGCTCGATCACGCCCGCGATCTCGGCGCCCGGCACGTCGGTCACCGCGCTGGTCGAGGTCAGGCCCTGGCTCAGGCTCGAGCGCGTATCCACGCCGATAGGCTGGCCGTTGAGCATGGCGCCGCTACCGGCGCGGGCGGAAAACAACTCTTTGCTCGAGGGATCGTAGATGAGGCCCAGGATCGGTTCGTTCTCGTGCAGCAGCGCAATGACCACGCACCAGGTGCGCAAGCCGTGCAGGAATGGCGAGGTGCCGTCGATGGGGTCGATCAACCACGTGTAGCCGGATCGCCCCGCAACGAGGCCATGCTCTTCCCCCACCAGCCCATCCTGGGGAAAGGCGCCGGCAAGCCCGTCCCGGATCAGCTGCTCGACCTGCCGGTCCGCCTGGCTGACGATGTCCTGCGGATTGGACTTGGTCTGCACCGCCAGGGTGCGGTAGCGGCCAAAATAGTCGAGCGCCAGGGCCCCGGCCTCGTAAATGAGGCGCGTCGCCACCGCTGCGCGCTGCGCGCGGGCGTCATCTGAAACAGTGATCATCAACGGTGTCTTGGATCCTAGAGGCCGGCGCGGATCGTAAGGGCGAGATCGGCCTGGTCGGTCAGGACATAGCTGATCGGCTGGCGCAGCCAGTAGTCCAGCCGGGGCAGGCCGTTGACCGTCCAGACGCCCACGGTGAGCCCCGCGCCGGTAATGGTGTCGATCGCCTCCTGGTCCAGTTCGTGGAAGAAAAAGCCGATATCGGCGATTCCGTCATCGGCGAGCCGCTTAACGAGGGCCGGCAGGTCCTTTTCGGAGCCGAAGCTTTTGGAGAAGGACAGGCTGGTTTGATAGCCCGCCTTGGCGAAGGGTTGGATCGACGCCAGCTGGAAGCACATGATGGTCACCCGCTGCTTGAGGCTGCGGGTTTCCACCTCGGCCATGATCGCTTCAGTCAATCCGACATACTCGACCGGGCCGCGCTTGATCTCGATCCGGGTGTGAATGGTGTTGCCCACTGCATCGAGCACCTCCCCCAGGGTCGGGATGGTCTCGTTCATGCCGCGCAGCTTGATCTGCTTGAGCTCGGCCAGGGTATGCGCCGAGATTGCGCCACGCCCCGGGCTGGTCTGCTCCAGCATGGGATCGTGCATCACCACCAGATGGCCATCGGCGCTCATATGCACGTCGAGCTCGATCTGGTCGGCCCCGCTCCGGGCGGCGGCCACGAAGGAGGACAGCGCATTTTCCGGGCGGTCGGCGGCACTGCCGCGATGAGCGACGATTTGCGGAAGGGTCATGGGGTCTATCCTTGCGAAAGGCTGGGGTCGGTATAGTCGCGCAGCCAGTCGCCCAGCACGCTGACGGCAAAGGTGAGGATGAGGATGGTGATGCCGGGCATGGTGGCGATCCACCAGGCGGTGACCACGGAGTCGCGACCCAGGCCCACCATATTGCCCAGGCTGGCATTGGGCGGCTGAATGCCGAGCCCGAGAAAGCTCAGGCTCGATTCGAGCAAAATCACTTCGGGCAGGCTGACGGTCCAGTTGACGATGATCACCGGCAGCACGTTGCGCAGCACATGGCCAAAGGCGATCCGGCGCTCGGAGGCTCCGATGCGGCGCAGCGCCGCCACATAGCCCTTCTGGTATTCGGCCATGGCCACGGCGCGCACCAGCCGGGTATAGCGCTCCCAGCCGTAGAGCCCGAGCAGGCAAACGAACAGCACCATGTTGTTGCCGAAAAACGCCAGCACCGAGAGCGCCAAAATCATGAAGGGCAAGGCGGCGTTGACGTCCACCGCCACCCGGATGGCGCCATCGGCAAAGCCGCGCCGCCGGGCCGATAGCAATCCCAGCCCTACCCCGATGATGAGGCTGACCAGGCTCGCAACGAGCGCCACCGCCAGGCTGGTGCGTACCGAGATCATGGTGCGGCTGAGCACGTCGCGGCCCAGATCGTCGGTGCCCATGGGATGGGCCCAGGTGCCGCCAAAGCCTACCGGCGGGGCGTTGCGGGCCACCAGATCGATAGCGGCAAAATCATAGGGCGCGAGCCAGGGGGCAGTGAGCGCCACCACGATGTAGAGCGCGATCACGGCCATGGCCGCAATGGCGGGCCAGCCCTGGCGCGCCAGCCAGCCGGGCCGGCGCCAAGGGGGGGCGGCGGTTGCAAGGGTCATGGCTCAGGCCTCCCGGCGGTTGCGCAGGCGTGGGTCGACCACGGTGTAGAGCAGGTCGGCGACGAGATTGGCCGTGACCATGGTCACCGAAACCAGGATCACGATGGTCTGCACGGTGGCCAGATCGCGCTTGGCCACGGCGGTGACCAGGAAGCGGCCGATGCCGGGCCACGCAAAGACCGATTCCACGATGGCCGCGCCCCCGATCATGCCCCCCAGCAGGAACCCCACCAGCGTCAGAAGCGGCAGCGAGGCGTTGGGCATGACGTGGAAGGCAAACAGATACCAGCGCGGCAGGGGCTTGATCGAGGCGACGCGAATATAGTTCTGCCCCAGCACCTCCAGGGCACTGGAACGCACGAAGCGGGCAATGACACCGGCAGCCGAAAGCCCGATGACCAGCGCGGGCATGATCAGATGCAGCGGCGTGCTGCCGCCCCCGCTGGGCAGCCAGCCCAGCTGCACCGCAAACAGCAGCACGGCGAAGATGCACAGCAGAAACCCAGGCATGGCATGCACCAGCACCGCACCGCCCATGATGGCCCGGTCGATGACGCTGCCGCGGTAAAAGGCGGCGAGCATGCCCGTGCCGATGCCCAGCACCAGGGCGAGGGTCATGCCGGTCGCCATCAGCACCATGGTGGCGGGCGTCTTTTCCAGCACCACGCTCAGGGCGGGGCGGCCATCGGCATTGGAGCGGCCGAAGTCCCCAGTCAGAAGCTTGGTGACATAGCTCGCATATTGCACGTACAGGGGCTGATCGAGCCCCCATTCGGCGCGCGTGGCCGCAACCTGCTCCTGGCTGGCTTCGAGCGGCAGGATCATGGTCAGCGGATCGCCGGCCACCCGCAGGATGACAAAGACGAAGGTGACGGTGAGCACGATGGCCAGGAGCCCTCGCGCCAGATTGGTCAACAGCACGCGGATCACGAGACGACCTCCAGCTGGGGCACCAATTTGGGCACGGCGCGGCTGATGCGGCCCGGAACGGCGGCAGACAGCGTTCTGGTGTAGTCGTGGCGCGGCTGGGCCAGGACGGTTTCGGCCGCGCCTTGCTCCACGATGCGCCCGGCCCGCATGACGGCGAGGCTGTGGGACATGTGGCCCACGACGCGGATGTCGTGGCTGATGAACACCATGGTCAGAGCCATCTGTTGCTGCAGATCGAGCAACAGGTTGAGCACCTGCGCCTGCACCGAGACGTCCAGCGCCGAAACGGGCTCGTCGCAAACCAGGATTTTTGGCTTAAGGATCAGAGCCCGGGCAATGGCGGCGCGCTGCCGCTGGCCGCCCGAAAGCTGATGGGGCAAACGGTCATAGGTGACCTCGGACAGGCCCACCTGCACCAGCATGGCCAGCGCCCGGTCGCGGCGCTCGGGGGTGCTGGCGCCCTCGTCATGCACGTCCAGCGTTTCGACCAGTTGCGGGCCGATGGCCTGGCGCGGATCCATCGAGCCGAAGGGATCCTGCGCGACAAGCTGCAATTCGCGCGCCAGGGCCTTCCGGCCTTGGCCCAGCCTTTGGCTGAGGTGCGTGCCAAACAGCGCGATCTGCCCCGCTTGCGGCACGCGATCGCCCATGATCAGGCTGGCCAGGGTGGACTTGCCGCAGCCGCTCTCCCCGATCAGCCCCAAAGTGGTGCCGGCAGCGACCGTCAGCGACACCTCTTCAACCCCTGTGGCTTTGCCGCGTGGGTGCGCCCAAGGCAGCCAGGATCGGGTTTGCGGATGCAGGTAGCGCACGCCATCGAGCGCAAGGGCGGGCGCACTCATGCGGCTTCTCCCCGGTCAAGAAAGCCGGCGCGCATCTGGTCGGTGATGACGCCGAGCCGCGTGCGGGGCCGCTGATGGCCGGGAATGGCGGCAAGCAGGGCCTGGGTATAGCTGTGGCGCGGCGCCGCCACGATGTCCCGGGCCGATTGGGTTTCCAGCAGATGGCCGCCAAACATCACCGCCACGCGGTCGCAGAGCTGGGCCACCAGATCGAGATCGTGCGAGATGAAGATGATCGAGAGCCCCGTATCCTTGACCAGCTGGCGCAGCAATCGGCAGATCTGAGCCTGGATCGTGACATCCAACGCGGTAGTGGGTTCGTCGGCCACCAGCAGGTGCGGCTGACCGGCCAGGGCCATGGCGATCATGACGCGCTGGTTCATGCCCCCGCTCATCTGGTGCGGATAGGCACCAAAACGCGCGTCCGGTTCGCCGATGCCGACGCGGTCGAGCAGTGCGATGGTTTCCCGGCGTGCGGCCGCGCCGTCCATACCGCGCCCGAAGCGCAGCACTTCGGCGATCTGGGATCCGATGGTGCGCACCGGATTGAGCCCGGCAGCGGGGTCCTGGAAGATCATGCCGATCGAGGGTCGCTGGCCATGGGAAAGCCTTGGCAGGTCGGCAATGGCGTTGGTCTTGCCATCGAAACTCAGGGTGCCGCTCACCTGGCTGCCGTGACCGAGCAGGCCTACCAGGGACAGGCAGGTCACGCTCTTGCCTGAACCGCTTTCGCCCACGATGCCGAGGATTTCGCCCTTGTCCACGGCGAACGACACGGACTTGACCGCCTGGAGCAGACCGTTGCGCGAGGGGAAAGCGACGTTGAGATTTTCAAGGGCGAGCAGGGACATGGTGACCTCGGGGGCAAGGGCCCCGGCGGGGTGCCGCCGGAGCCTTGGGTGCAGGGAGAAGATCAGTTGAACTTGAGGCGCTGGGGGCCCAGGTCCATGTAGAGGAAGACGTAGGGCTGCCAGTCCACCGCATCGGAGATGCCGTAGAACACGGCATTCTGGTGCAGGGTCAGAACGCCCGGGTCGGTCCATTCATTGATGTCGAGCATGGCGCGGAAGGCGTCGCGGCGGTCTTCGAGCCTGGTCGAGCGCTCGAGCTTTTCGCCTTGCGCGTAGAACTCGTCATTGCTCCAGATGCCCAGGCGAGCCTGTATGCTGGCCGGGCCGTGCTGGCTCCAGAGCGAGAACAACGGGTCGGGCAAGAGAGCCGAGTTGGACCAGTTGCCGAAGGCTCGACCTTCCTCGCGGGTGAAGTTGTCCACGCCCACTTCGAGCCGGACGTTGAGGCCCACGGCCTGCCACATGGCGACCAGCGCCTGGCTGGTGGGCACTTCGGCGGTGTAATAATTGTTGTTGCTGCGGAAGACGATTTCCTGGCCATCATAGCCGGCTTCGGCCAGGAGCTGCCGAGCCTTCTCGGGATTGTATTCGTACGCGGGGAAGTCCTCCAAATACATCTCGCCGAAGAAGTCGTACTGCATGCCGTTGGGCACCTGGGTGCGGCCGCCCCAGATGGTGTCCACGATCAGCTGACGATCGATCGCCACGCTGATGGCCTGGCGGATGCGCGGATCGGCCATCACTTCGTTGGTCTTGTCGAAGAAGATGATGCGGTTGTTATTGACCGGACCGCCAACCACGGAGACGCCATCGCCATTCTCGACCGCTTGCAACTGGTCGGGGGGCAGGTCGGTGGCAATGTCGTAATCGCCTGCCAGCAGGCCCGCGACGCGCGAGGACACTTCGGGCACGACGGTGAAGATCACCTTTTCCGCATTGGGCTTGCCGCCCCAATACTGGTCATGGGCTACAAAGACGGTCTCGTCATTGGGTGTAATGTGGTCGATCTTGAACGGACCTGCGCCCACTGGCTTTACGCGCCAGGCATCATAGCTCGCAGCTTCCAGGAAGGCGGCCTTGGAGATGATCTGCGAGGTCCAGGCCGTGAGGCGCTGGAGAAAGATCGGGTCCTCATAGGTGGTCTTGAAGCGCACGGTGTATTTGTCCACCGCTTCCACGCTATCGAGGCTCACCCAATAGCGGCGCACCATGGGCTTGCCGGGGGCCTGTTCGCCCGTGAGGCGTTCCGGACCGAACGAGAACACCACGTCTTCGGACGTCATTTCGCGGCCGTCGTGGAAGATTACGCCTTCGCGCAGCTTTACTTCCAGCACGGTGGGCTCGATCCATTCCCAGCTGGTCGCCAAATGCGGGGTGAGCGCCATGTCACCGGCGTAGTCGAACTGGATGAGCGTATCGTGGATAGAATAATTCGAGCGGTAGCCGACATTGCTCTCGGCATCGATGACTTCGGCAGTCGGCGGATTGGACTGGACCGCAATGCGCAGCGTGGGCCGATCCTGGGCGAGGACGGCGCCGTTCATCAGGGCGAGAACGGCCACCCCGGCGGCAAGGCCGCCAAGTGATTTCAACAGGGACATGGGACAGGACGCCTAGTTCTGGATTGAGGGGACGGGTGGTGTTTTGTGCTGGTTATAGACCAGCCGGACGCCCGCCTCCCGGGCGGCGGCCTGGACGCCGGCGGGAGGGGGCAGATCGGTCACCAGGATATCGACCGAATTGAGCGAGCCGCCGCGCACGGGCGCCGAACGGCCGAATTTGGAGAGATCGGCAACCACGATGCGCTGCCGGCAATTGCCCAGGATGGCTTGCCGAATGGCAATCTCCTCGGCGGAAAAATCGTAAAAGTCGCCATTCTCGTCGATACCGCCGACCCCGGTAATGCCGAAATCGACGCGGTATTGCGAAAAGAACTGCACGGGTTCGAGGCCGATAAAATCCCGATCATTGGGGCGCATCCGGCCGCCGCTGATATGCACGGAGATCTCGGGCTTGCCGCTCAGGGCCAAGGCGACGTTGAGGTTATTGGTGGCCACCATCAGCCGCTCGCGGCGGCCCAGGGCCATCGCGACCTGCTCGGGCGTGGTGCCGATGCCCAGCGAGACCGAGACGTCCTTGTCGGCGGGAACGAGTTCGGCCACCAGTTCGGCGATCTCGCGCTTGGCCAGCGCATTCATCATGGCGCGCTGCGCATAGGCGAGGTTTTCCGTGCCCGGAAAATCGATCGCCTTGATGCCCCGGTGCAGGCGCCGCGCCAGCCCATTGTCGCACAGCACGGCAGCATCGCGCCTGATGGTCTGGGTGGTGACGGTGAAGCGGTCGGCCAGCGCGCTGATCGGCAGGTAGCGCTCCTGCTGCAGCAATTCTGCGATGGCCAGCTGTCTGATGGTGAGGGCGTCTGTGCTCATGCGACCTCTCTAGAATGGGTGCATGAAACTGATGTGACGGTGCAATGGCGTTCATATGAACATCGCTGGGTCGGTGATTCAAGCCGCCTTTCGCCGTGCTGCCGCCACCTCCTTGGCCAAGCCAATGAAGGCCTTCATGCCGGCCGAGAGATTGCGTCGTCCCGGATAGTAGAGGCAGAGGCCGGCGACGGGCGGCGTCCAGTCGTCAAGCACCCGAATGAGCGCTCCCGCTGCGATGTCGGGCAACACCGTGTGTTCGTGCAGGAAAGCCAGCCCCAGGCCTTCGAGCGCTGCGATCCGGCACAGCGTGCCTTCATCGAGAATGAGCTGGCCGGTGACGTCCACTTCGACGGGATCACCGTGCTTCTCGAACTGCCACCCATAAAGCGCGCCATTGGGCAGGCGCACTCTGATGCAGCGGTGGGTAAGCAGATCAGGCGGCACCAGCGGCAGGGGGCGCTGGGCGAAATAGGCCGGCGAGCCCACGACGGCATAACGCTGGGGCATTTCGAGCGGAATAGCGATCATGTCGCTTGGCACGAGGCCCGTGGCGCGAATGCCCAGATCGAAGCCTTCCCCCACGATATCGACCAGCCGCCCTTCGGTGACCACGTCGATCTCGAGCTCCGGATAGCGGCGCAGGCATTCGAGCACGAGCGGGGACAGGATCTCCCGCGCCGCAGTGACGGCGGCATTGATGCGCACCAGCCCCGAAGGCGTGTCGCGCTGGGAAGTAACGGCCACCAAGCCGGCCTCGATACCCTGCAGCGCCGGGCCAACCTCATCGACAAAGATTTGCCCGGCTTGGGTCAGGGACACGCTGCGGGTGGTGCGATTGAACAAGCGCACGCCCAGCCCGGCTTCCAGTCTGGCGATGGCATGGCTGAAGGCGGTCGCCGACATGCCGCATTCGACCGCGGCGGCGCGAAACGAGCCGCGACGGACCACCGCCAGCACGGCATGCAACTCCGCCAGTCCGGCCTGATACATTATCCCGATCCATTCAATAGAGCATGCCAGATTATCCCGCTAATCCTGATGCCGCTCAAGGCCCATACTCCAGGGGAAAGCATAAGGAGCCGAACATGAACCTTCCAAGCGCCGTCGAAGCCTATTTCAAAGCCGATCTGACCATGGATGAGGACGCCCTCAAGGAGGCTTTTGCGCCCGATGCCCGCGTGCGGGACGAAGGGGCCCAGTATCAGGGTATTGCCGATATTCAGGCCTGGTGGCGGGCCGCGAAGGCCAAATACCACCCCGTCGCCGAACCGGTTGAGCAAAGGGGCCAGGGCGATGAGCTAATGGTGCGCTGCCGGGTCAGCGGCCAGTTCGCCGGCAGTCCGGCGATGCTCAATTTCGCCTTCACCCTGGCCGATGGCAAGATCGCCGCGCTGGAGATTGGCTGATGCCGGGCTTTCTCGATTTTTCCGGCAAGCGTGTCCTGATTACTGCGGGCACGCGGGGCGCCGGTGCCGCTACAGTGGCCCTCTTTCGGGAACTGGGGGCGCGGGTTCTGACCACGGCGCGTTCGCAACCGGAAAGCATGCCCGAAGGCCTGTTCTTTGCCGCCGATCTGACGACGCCGGAAGGCTGTGAGCTTGTGGCAAACGCCGTTGGCGAGCGCCTGGGCGGCGTCGATGTTCTGGTGCATGTGCTGGGCGGCTCATCCGCGCCCGGCGGGGGCTTTGCCGCGCTCGATGATGGCGAGTGGCAAACGGAGCTGGCCCACAACCTGTTCCCCGCAGTGCGGCTCGACCGGTTGCTGGTGCCGGCCATGCTGGCGCAAGGCAGCGGCGTGGTGGTGCACGTGACCTCGATCCAGAACCGTCTGCCCTTGCCAGAGGCTACGACGGCCTATGCCGCTGCCAAGGCGGCCTTGTCCACCTACAGCAAGAGCCTCTCCAAGGAAGTTGCGCCGAAAGGCGTTCGGGTGGTGCGCGTCTCGCCGGGCTGGATCGAGACCGAGGGCTCCGTGGCGCTGGCAGAACGCTTGGCGGCACAGGCTGGCACCGACTATCAGGGCGGCAAGGAACTCATCATGGCATCGCTTGGCGGCATTCCCCTGGGGCGGCCGGCAAGGCCGCAGGAGGTTGCCAACCTCATTGCGTTCATCGCCTCCGAACAAGCCGGCGCCATCACCGGGACGGAATTCGTCATCGACGGCGGCACCACGCCGACAGTCTGAATGTGAACAAGAAGCCGGCTCCGCGTTGGCGCCGTGGTCAGACACGCCGGCCCAAGCGCAGCTCGCGCAACAGCGACCGGCCCGCCAAGGGCAGGCTTTCCTCGCTGCGGAAGATTACTCCCAGATTGCGGCTGGGCTGGGGGGTCGGCGCGTTCTTGCGGCCATCGACCCAGAAGCGGCGAAAGGTCTCGGTGAGAATGCCCAGCTCCAGACTATCGGCGGTGACGATGCCGATGAACTCGCTATTGGCGACGACAGAGCCGATATAGAGCGAGGATTCGCTGCGCACGATGGAGATCGGCTCCACGTTCAGCCCCTGGCTGGTGGCCAGGCTCAAAAGCTGGTCGGCCACCCCTTCGCTGTCGCGCCCCACAATCCAGGGATAGGCCATCAGATCCTCCAGCCCCAGGCGTTCGAGGTGAGCCAGCGGATGGCCATTGCGTATGGCGAGCGTGTGCTGGTCGGAAAACAGCACTTCCTGCACCAGGCCTTCGGTTTCGGCATCGCTCGACATTTCCGCCAGCAGCAGGTCGATCTCGCCGGTACGCAGCAGCGGCAGCAGGGCTTTCTTGCCCCCGATGCGCACATCGATGGCCAGCGGGTGGCGGCCCGCGCACAGCGTGGTGGTGGCCTTGACCAGCAGCGAGCTGACATAGCCCAGGCCGGGCGGTGCCCCCACCGTCACGCGCCGGCGCGCCCGGGCGCTCAGCGCCTGCATTTCCTGCTGGATGAGCCCCATTTCGTTGTGCAGCAGCTTGAAGCGCTCGACCAGGAAACTGCCGTAGTCGGTAGGTGAAATACCCTGCGCGCCACGATAGAGCAGGGGCACCCCGAAATGCTCTTCCAATTGCTGCACGCTTTTGGACAGCGCCGGTTGCGACACGTTGAGTACCTGCGCTGCCTTGTTGAGGCTGCCACATTCGACTACCGCCAGAAAGCGACGAAAGATATCGGTGTCCATCTCGGTTAGAACCTTTGGCTATAGCTGCGCGGCAAAACGTATTGGACCGATATAACGACCCGGGCGCATACTGCCCAGTGTGGATGTGCGTCACCCACGCGCAACCGGGAGGAGCCCCTCGTGCACATCATCGATTCTCATTTCCATTACTGGCCGCGCCAGCTGTTCGAACGCCTGCGCCAGAGCAACAGCTTTCCGCGCACTCAGCCCAATGCCGCAGGCGGGTACGACTATTGGCGACGCGAGGGCGATGGCGGCGCCATGGACAGCTGGGGCGCCTGGCACGATCTGGACAAGCAGTTCGAGTATATGGAGAGCCTGGGCCATCAGGTGGATGTGGTCTGCTCCATCGGTCCGTTCTCGGTGCATTTCTCCGACGTGTCGCCCGAGCAGGGGCGCGAGGACGCCCTGTGCTGGAACGAGGAGATGGCGGGGCTGCAGCGCAAATATGCCGGCCGGTTGTGGGCCAGTGCCGCCGTGCCCCTGCAAGATACCGAAACCGCCATCGCCGTGCTCGATCATGCCGTGCTCGAGCTTGGGCTGATGGGCGTCAACGTGCCCGGCAGCATCGGGCCCGATCCCAATATTGACGCGGAACGGCTCGAACCGTTCTATGCGCGCGTGGCTGAGCTGGGCGTGCCCATGTTCATCCACCCCACAGATGCGGTATTTGCCAAGATGCTGGAGGGTTATGGCGGGGCGCTGCACCTCAGCCTGGGCCGGGTAATCGAGGTCAGCGTGGCGGCCTCGCGCCTGATCCTGTCGGGCATCATGGAGCGCAACCCCACGCTCAAGGTCGTCATGTCCCACACCGGCGGCGCCTTGCCCTACCAGTCGGGCCGCATGGACAAGAACACCAAGGCTGCCGGTCTGCCCCAGCCATTCAGCCACTATATCAAGCGCATGTATTCGGACACCGTGTCCCCGCACTCGGCCGGCATGGGCTTTGCCATCGACTATTTCGGCATCGACAATGTGATGTATGGCAGCGACTACCCCTGCTGGGACCCGGCCATCGCCCTCAAGCTGCTGGCCGAGCTCGATCTGTCAGACGCCGACAAGCAGAAGCTGTTTTACGACAACGCCAAGCGCATTTTGGGGCTCAAGGACCTTGCAGCCCCGGTCGCCATGCCGCTGGCGCGCAGCGCCTAAGACTTATTGCCAAGCCAGATCTGGGCGCCGGATCCTGCACAAGGGTTCGGCGCTTTGATTTTACATCAATGGCCTTAAGCTATTGAAATTTCTTCAGATGGCGATCTTCGCCGCAGCATGGACGCTTAGTGGCAGTTATTCGAAAGTCCGATAACGACTCGCCAGATTCTATTGGACGCTGATAACAGGACTGGGGCAAGGTCCCGCTCAGGAGGAGCGTTCATGGGTCTGAGAGAAACCATCGTTGCGGTGCGCCAGGAGCGCATGGCGGCGCTGCTGGAGCGCCAGGGCTGGGATGCCGCGGTGATCTATGGCAATGGCTGGCGCGCCGAGTTCCTGCGCTATGTCAGCGATTTCGGCATTTGCGAGGGTCATGGCGTCGCCATCGTGACGCGCCATGGCGTGACGCTGCTCGTCGAAAGCCCTTTCGAGGCCGAGCGAGCCCGCACCGAATGTCCCGGCGTTAGCGTGCATCTGGTGGGCGATATTTTCGGCGCCGTGAGCCAGCATCTGGACGGCTATGACCGGGTCGGCGCGGCGCCGGCCGCCTTCATGCCATCGGGGCTCGTGGGCGCCTTGCCGGTCGGCACGGCCGACGCCAGCGCGCTCCTGGCCGAAATCCTGATGCTCAAGGCCGAGGCCGAGGTGGAGGCCGTGCACAATGCGGCTCGCATGGCCGACGAAGGCTATGCCGTGTTCCGCGCCGCCACGCGCCCCGGTCGCATGGAATATGAAATCATCGCCGAGGTGGAGGCCTTCTTCCGCTCGCGCCACTGCGCGGACCATTTCGTCATCATCGGGGCCGGTGGCACCGAAATCCGCGGCATGCATCCCCCCAACGACCGCAAGGTCAAGAAGGGCGACGTGGTGACCACCGAGATCACTCCCAGCATGGATGGCTATTTCGCTCAATTGTGCCGCACCTTGGTTGTGGGCGAGCCCACCGACGTGCAGCGGCGCGCTTTTTCGGTCTATGTCGATGCCACCGAAGCGGGCATTGCGGCGGTGCGCGCCGGAGTGACGGCGGCCCACGTGGCGAAGGCCGAAAACGACGTCTTCCGAGCCCGTGGCCTGGGAGAATACACCACCAGCCAATACACCCGCGTGCGCGGTCATGGCCTGGGCCTGACCGTGGATGGCGGCCCTCCCATCCTTGAAAGCGAGGATCGCGTGCTCGAGGACGGCATGACCATCATCGTTCACCCCAACACCTATCATCCCGATGTGGGCTACATCGTGCTCGGCGACGCCGTGGCCGTGACCAAGACGGGCAGCCGCAGGCTGGCGGCAACGCCCCTCGCGCTGTTTTCGGTGCCGGCATGAGGCGCGGACTTCTGGCTTGGTCCCCCCAGGAAATCGCCAAGAGCGAATTCGACCGGCGCCTGGCCGTGCTGCGCTCGCGCTTTGACCAGGCCGGCGTCGACGTGCTGCTGGTCTATACAAATTTCGCCCGGCCAGCCGCCATCAGCTACCTCACCAATGTGGTGCTGTTCTGGTCCGAAGCCATGCTGGTCGTCCCCAGGACCGGCGACACGACGCTGGTCGTGGGCCTGCCCAAGCGCGACATGACGGTGATCCGTCCCACAGGCTGCTTTGACGAACTGGTCTGCGACCCCGATGCCCGGACGGCCCTGGTCACGGTGTTGACCGAGCAGGGACTGCTGGGCCAGCGCATTGCGATTCTGGATGCCGACAGCGTCCCCGCGCCCTTTGCCGGGGCCATCGAGGCAGCGGGCGGAAGCCTGATGACGGTGGATGACATTCTCGATACGGGCAATGACGATGGCAGCAGCGCCGCCTTGCAGGTCAAGGCCGCCGACATCGCTCGCAACGCCCTGGGCGCGTCCTCGATCGCGCTCGATCGGGCGGCCAGCCTGGTTGCCATGGTCGAGCTCAACGCGCGCCTGGCCGGTGCCGAAGAAGTGCAGGTGCTGATTGCCCCCGATCTGGCACGGGACAAGGGCTTGCGCCGCATCGAAGGGCCGGAGGGGCTGGGCGAACGCTTCGCCATCTGCGTGTCTGTGGCCTATAAAGGTCATTGGGTGCGTATCGGCCGCACCATATCGCGCCAGGCCGCGCCGCAAAGCTGGTCAATGGCGCAGGCTGCCATTCCCGCCATTGCCGATGGCCTGTCCGCCGGCACTGACGCTACCGCGCAGATCGAGCAGGCGCTAGGCCGCTTGCAAGCAGGACAAATCGACAGCTGGGCCCTCGAAGGCCAGGCCGGGGGCAGCCCCTTGGCGCTCCTGGCGCATGACAAGCAGGCATTAAGGGGCACGACCGAGGGGCAGCTGATTGTTTTCAGCGCCTGGCTCGATCTGCCCGATGGCCCCTACTTTGCCGCAGCGACGGCACGTGTGGGGCAGGGGTTGCTGGCAGCCTAAGTTCTGCCGGTCTGGAGGAGCGTCCTGGCACCGGGACGCATTTGGGAGGAAACCAAGAATGAAACTGACGCGTAGATTAGCACTCACTGCGCTGCTGGCCACAGCCGTCCTTCCCACCCTGCCGGCCTTGGCGGCCGACAAGGTCCAGGTGGGCAAGTCGGTGGCTTTTGCCTGGACGTTCACGCCTCTCGAAGTGGGCGTGGAGAAGGGCTTTTTTGCCAAACACGATCTCGAGCTCGAGATCATCTCGTTTGCCGGCGACGCCAAGATGCAGCAGGGCCTGGCCTCCAACAGCATACAGCTCTCGCTTGGCAGTGGGCCCGGCCTGGGCTTTCTGGCCAAGGGCGTGCCGGCCAAAGGCGTAGCCGCCTATGCCAATGCCCCGCTCAGCATGGGCGTTGCCGTGCGCGCCGACTCCGCGGCCCAGAGCTTTGCCGATCTCAAGGGCCTGCGCATGGGTGTGACCACCGTGGGCTCGCTCAGCGACTGGCTGACCCAGCGCCTGGCGCTCGACCAGGGCTGGGCCAATACCGATATCGTCAGCGTGCCGGTAGGCGGCGCCCCTTCAACGCGCGCTGCCATGGAAACCGACCAGATCGACGCGGCCATGATCGCGCTCGAAGTGGCCTATCAGCTCGAAAACGAGGGTGAATGGCGGGTTATCGGTCAGGCCAGCGACTATGTGGACGAGTTCATCACCCACGTGGTCTTCGCCACTGACGACGTCATTGCCAACAACCCCGACCTGGTGAAGCGCTTCCTGACCGGGTTGTGGGAGACGCTGGACTGGATGAAGGCCAACAAGGACGAGGCCGTGGCCATCACCGCCAACGTGCTGCAGATCCCGCCTGAAGTCATCGCGCGCACCTATGACATGGAAATGCCCATGTTCACCGAGGCGGGCGAATTCGATCCTGCGGCCATGGACGTGTTGCGGCAGTCCTTCGTGGAAATGCAGATCCTGCCCGAAGCTCCGGCCGACGACGTGCTGCTGACCACCCAGTTCCTGCCTGTAACCCGCTGATCGAACGGGAGCGGCGCCGGCCTCGGGGCTTTGCGCCGCTCCCAATCTAGCCGGACCACCCGATCGAGACTGGAAAGAGACATGCTCATGAACCCCACCGTGCGCAAGGCGCCCGCCCTGGCCGATGTCGTGATCAGCGTCAAGAACGTGTCGCACGCCTATGCTCAGGGCGCCGTCAAGACGCTCAACGACGTCTCGCTCGACATCGGGAGGGGCGAGATGGTGTGCCTGATCGGACCCAGCGGCTGCGGCAAGAGCACTTTGCTCAACATCATCGGCGGGTTGGTGGCCCCCAGCACGGGAGAGGTGCTGGTGGATGGCAAGGCCATCAACGGCCCTTCGCCCAAGAGCATCGGCTTCGTGTTTCAGGAAAACACCCTGTTTCCCTGGAGCACCATCGTTGAAAACGTGGTGACGGCGCTCGAATTTCAGGGCGTGCCCAAGGCCGAGCGGCTTGGCAGGGCCCAGGCGGCGCTCGACAATGTGGGCTTGGCCGATTTCCGCAATTCCTATCCCCATCAGCTTTCTGGCGGCATGAAGCAGCGCGCTTCGCTGGCGCGCGCCCTGGCGCTCGAAACCGACGTCATTTTGATGGACGAGCCCTTTGCCGCGCTCGACGAACAGACCCGAACCTATCTGGGCGAGGAGCTGTCCTATCTCCTGGCCGACACCAAAAAAACCATCGTCATGGTCACCCACAGTCTGGGCGAGGCAGTGTTCCTGTCCGACCGCGTGGTGGTGATGACGGCGCGGCCCGCCGCGATCAAGTCGATCATCGAGGTCGACTACCCCCATCCGCGCGACCCCGACTTCATGATGTCGCCGCACTTTTCCGAGCTCCGCAACGAAATCTACGCCCTGCTGCGGGACGAGATCCGCCAGACCGTGGGTGGGCTGGTGGGTCGGGCGGCCGGTCGTGACCGCTCCAAGGGCGATCGGCCCGTGCGGGTGGTGGAATGACCGGGATCCGCCTGGGGCTGTCGAGCCGTCTGATCCAGCTTACGACCGTGCTGGCCTTGTTGTTCTTGTGGTATCTGGCCACCACCAATCGGTGGGTCAATCCGGTCATTCTGCCCAGGCTCGACCTGGTCTGGCGTGATCTGGTGGCGCTCGTCGGCACCGGTGCTGTCTATCAGCACCTGGCCGTCACTGCCTTCGAGCTGGCGGTGGCCTTTGCCATTGCCGCCGTGCTGGGGCTGGCGGTTGGCTTCTGGGTCGGCACCTCGCGCTATGCCAGCCTTGCCTTCGAGCCCTTGATTGCCGGCATCTATGCGGTGCCGCTCATCATCTTCCTGCCGCTCTTCATCCTGTTCTTCGGGCTGGGCGTACAATCGAAAATCGCGTTCGGCGCCAGCTATGCCTTCTTTCCCATCGCGCTCAACACCATTGGGGGGATCAGCCAGGTCGATCAGCGTTATCTCACCCTGGCGCGCTCGATGAAGGCCAGCCAGTGGCTGATCTTCCGCCGCGTGCTGTTGCCGGGCGCCTTGCCGGTCATCGTCACCGGCCTGCGGGTGGGCTGCATCACCGGGTTCCTCTCCATCATCGGGGGCGAAATGCTCGCCGGTCTGCAGGGACTGGGCAGCCAGATCTCGCGCCTCAGCGAAGCGATGAACAGCTCACAGATGTTTGCCTACATCGTCTTCGTCATTGCGCTCGCCCTGGTGCTCAACTTTGTGCTCAGCGCCATCGAAAACCGCTTCAAGCCCGTGGGAGAGGTTGCATGAGCGATGTCCTTAACACCGCTGTCCCCGTGCCCGCGAGCAAGCCGGCTCGCTTTACCATGAGCCCCGGTGCGGCGCGCATCGCCTTCATCCTTGCCGTGCTGATCGTCTGGGAGGTTCTGGGCCACACCGTGCTCAATGCCAATTTCATCAGCCCGCCCAGCGTCATCCTGGGGTCGCTGCCGCGCGTTCTGGGCAATCCGCAGATCCTCAAGGCCCTCTGGGATACGCTTTACGAACTGATCGTGGCCTTCGTGATCTCGGTGGTGGCCGGGGTGCTGGTGGGCATTGCCATCGGCGCCAACCGCATCGCGCTCAAGAGCGTGGTGCCGATGATCCTGCTGGCCTATTCGATCCCCCAGATCACCATCCTGCCGATCTTCACGCTGGTCTTCGGCATCGGTCCTGCTTCCAAGATCGCTTTCGGCGTCAGCCACGGCATCTTTCCCATCGCGCTCAACGTCATTGCCGGCATGCAGACGGTGGAGCGCACGCACCTTACCTTCGCGCGCTCGCTCGGGGCCTCGCGCCTGCAAGTGCTGCGACGGGTCATCCTGCCCCACATCACGCCCTCGCTGTTTTCGGGGTTGCGGCTCACCATGTCGGCCACGCTCTTGGGTGTGGTCCTGGCCGAGCTCTACATCTCGACGGGCGGCATCGGCTACTACACCAGGCTGTTTTCCGACAGCTTCGACCCCGGCGCCATGTTCGCACTGGTTTCCGTGCTGGGCCTGATGGCCGTCGTCCTCAATGAAATCGTGCGCCGCGCCGAACGCCGCGCATCGTTCTGGACCACCCAGAACCGCTGACAACACCGATCAATTCGACACTTTAGGAGTCTCACCATGGGCAGATCACGTCTTGCGGTAGACATTGGAGGGACGTTCACCGATCTCGTCGGGCTCTCCGAAGACGGGCAGATCGTCTATACCAAGGCCCTCACCACCTATGACAATCTGGCGCGCGGGGTGTTTGACTGCATCCGCAAGGGCGACGTCAAGTCCGAGGAGGTGGAGTTCTTCGTGCATGGGTCCACCATCGCGATCAACACCGTCATTCAGCAAAAGGGCGCGGTGACCGGCCTCATCACCACCAGGGGCTTTCGCGACGTCTACGAGATTGGGCGCTCCAACAGGCCAGACGCTTATAATCTGGGCTATCGCCGGCCCCAGCCGCTGATCCCGCGCGACTTGCGCTGTGAGGTCACCGAGCGCATGGATGCCACCGGGCGGGTGCGTCAGGAGTTGGACGAGCAAAGCGTGCGGCTGGCCGTGCGCGACCTGAAAGGCCGGGGCGTCAAATCCATCGCCGTGGTGCTGCTGCATGCCTATGCCAATCCGGCCCATGAAGTGCGGGTAGGCGAGATTGTCGCCGAGGAATTCCCGGACTGCTTCGTCTCGCTCAGCCACGAGATCCTGCGCGAATTCCGCGAATATGAGCGCACCTCCACCACGGCCCTCAACGCTTATGTCGCCCCGTCCGTCTCGCGCTATGTGGGCCATCTGGAACGGGCGCTGAGCGATGCCAGCTTTGCCGGCCAGTTCATGATCATGCAGTCCAATGGCGGCACCATGTCCTCGGCGGTCGCCAAGGAGCTGCCGGTGGCCATGATGGAATCGGGCCCGGTGGCCGGCGTCATCGGCGCGGGCAAGCTCGGGCAGATCCTGGGCATTTCCAACGTCATCTCGTTCGACATGGGCGGCACCACCGCCAAGGCCAGCCTGGTGATCGACGGGGAAACGCGCGTCGTCACCGGCTATTACATCGGGGGCTATGAATCGGGCCACCCCATGATGCTGCCCGTGGTCGATATCGTGGAAGTGGGCACGGGCGGCGGCTCCATTGCCTGGCTCGATGCGGCGGGCGGCCTCAAGGTCGGCCCGCTCAGCGCCGGCTCCGATCCTGGCCCGGTCTGCTATGGCAATGGCGGGCAGGAGCCCACGGTTACCGATGCCAACCTGCTGCTCGGCCGGCTCAACGCCGCCAACTTCCTGGGCGGCGAAATGGCGCTCGACGTCGAGGGTGCCCGCGCCGCCATGGAGGCGCGCATCGGCAGGCCGCTGGGCCTTGCCATTGAGGCGGCGGCGCTTGGTGTGGTGCGTATTGCCGATGCCAAGATGTCACTGGCGGTGCGCGAAGTCTCGGTGGCCAAGGGCTATGATCCGCGCGATTTCGCGCTGGTGGCCTCAGGCGGGGCAGGGCCGCTGCATGCGGTGGCCATTGCCCGTGAATTGTCGATCCCCAAGGTGATCATTCCGGAACTGCCGGGCACGTTCTCGGCCTTCGGCATGCTGTTTGCCGATGTGCGGCACGATTATGTGCGCACTTATATCCGGCCGCTGCAAAGCCTGGATCTCGACGAGGTGTCCAACAACTTCGCCGACATGGCCGAAACGGCCTTGGCGACGCTCGAGGCCGAGGATGTGCCGTCCGGCTCCATCGTCATCGCCAAGAGCGTGGACCTGCGCTATCGCGGCCAGGAATATACCCTCACCGTCAGCGTGCCGGGCGATCGTATCGATGCCCCGGGCCTGGCCCGGCTGCGCGCCGATTTCGACGAGCTGCACCAGGCCAAGTACCAGCACGCGGCCCCCGGCGAAGCGGTCGAGATCGTCAATCTGCGCCTTTCCGCCTTCGGTCGTCTGGCCGATGGCGATGGCACCATGATCAGGGTGATGGACGAAGGCGGCGCCGCCCGCACCGGCCTGCCCAGCGGCCATCGCCTGGTGCATTTCGACGACGGCGCCCAGCAGTGCCCGGTCTATCAGCGCACCGCGCTCGTGCCCGGCCAGACCATCATCGGTCCCGCTGTGATCGAGGAGCTGGTCTCCACCACCATCGTCCATCCCGGCGACACGGCAACGCTGCATGCCGCCGGTCCCATCATCATCGAGATCGGTGCCTGAGAATGGTCAATCCCATCACCCTGGAAGTCGTGCGCAATGCGCTGGTGGCCTATGCCAACGAGATGGCCACCGTGCTGTGCCGCACCGCCTACAACATGATGATCTTCGAGGTGCACGACTATTGCGCCGGCATCGTGGATCTCGAAGGCAACATCATTTCGCAGAACACCGGCGGTCTGCCGATCTTTCTGGCCGATCTGGGTGCGGCCGTGGTCGGCGCCATCGACATCTACGGCAAGGACGGCTTCAAGCCCGGCGACGTGCTGGTGAGCAACGATCCCGAGGTGTGCGGCCAGCATTTGAACAATGTCGTGGTGTTCAGCCCCTTCTTTTTCGAAGGCGAGTTGATCGCCTTTACCGCGCTTCGGGCCCACTGGGTCGACGTGGGTGGGGGCAGCAGCGGCTTTGGCTCCACCAACAGCCAGCAGATCTTCGATGAAGGCATTCAGCTTTCCGCCATCAAGATCTACAAGGCCGGCGTTCTGGACGAGGAGTTGCTGCGCATCCTGCGCGACAATATCCGCTATCCCGACAGCTCCCTGGGCGATCTGCGCGCCCAGACCGCCGCCTGCAAGCTCGGTGAGCGTCGCCTGGGCGAACTCTTTGCCAAATATGGCCGCGACACCGTTTTGGGCTGCATCGAGGCGATGTGGGATCAGGCCGATGCCCTGGCTCGGGCCGAGATCCGCAAGATCCCCAACGGCGTCTATGAGGCCGAATCGTTCCTCGACAACGACTATGTGGATCGCGAGCGCCCCGTGCCGATCCGCGTCAAGGTCATCGTCGAAGACGACGAGATGACAATCGACTTCTCCAACATGTCCGACCAGGTGCGAGGGCCCATCAATTCGGGCGTTTCGGGCGGCATCGCTGCGGCGCGCGTGGCCTATAAATGTCTCGTGGCCCCGACGGGCGGGGTGACCCATGGCGAGTTCCGGCCGCTCAAGGTGATCCTGCCCCCCGGCAAGTTGCTCAGCGCCAAGCGTCCGGCGCCGCTGGGCGGATGGAGCCTGTCGCTCCCCACCGTGATCGACACCATCCTGCTGGCACTGGCGCCCGCACTGCCCGACCGCATCCCGGCCGGCCACAAGGGCGACATGAGCGGCTATGCCCTGTTCGGCAAGGACAGCAAGCGCGGCACCCAGTTCATTTCGCTCAACATCTATGGCGGCGGCTGGGGTGGCCGAGTCGATGCCGATGGCGACAGCGCGGCGGTCTCGATCTGCCAGGGCGATGTGCAGAACGCTCCCGTGGAAGTGCAGGAAGCCTATTACCCCATCCTGATCGAGCAGCATGCCCTGCGCGTCGATAGCGGCGGCAGCGGCAAGAAGCGCGGCGGCCTGGGCGTAGAACTGATCGTGCGGCCCGAGGAGGAGAGCTTTCTCAACACTCAGTGCCAGCGCACGGTGCAGCCGCCCTGGGGCCTGTTCGGGGGCACTTCGGGCAAGCCCAACCAGGCCGTGGTTGAAGGCGCCGATGGCAGCGAGCGCTCGGTTTCGGCCGTGACGCGCCATAAGGTAACGCCGCAAGAGCGCCTGATCATGCGCACCGGCGGGGGCGGGGGCTTTGGCAATCCGCTCGATCGCGATCTCGACAAGGTGGCCGAGGATCTGCGCCGGGGCTACATCACCCCGCAAAAGGCGCGTCGCGACTATCATGTGGTGGTCGACGATGCCGGGGTGCTCGATCTGGCGGCCACGCGTTCCCTGCGTTCGCAGGTGGCCTGACCGCCATGGCGCTGATGGCAGCCGCCGAGCGCTGGGCCGGCAGCACCGGGGGCGGGCAGGACGATCTGCTTGCCCTCCATCTGGCCGACAGCGTGGCGGCGGGGTTGGCCGGGTTGGCACGCGGCACGGCGGGCCCACCGATCTATTCCCAAGGCGATGTGGCGGGAAGGATTGGAGCCGTGGTCGCGGCCACGCGCTCCACCGAGGTCGACGACATCCACATGGCTGCTTGCGTTACGCCCGGCGCCATCGTGGTGCCTGTCGCTTTGGGCCTGATCGCTGCAGGCCTGGCCGATCCGGCCCGACTGGGGCAGGCGCTCGGCGTCGGCTATGACGCCATGATCGGGCTAGGCTTAGCCATTGGCGGTCCGGCAGCGCTCTATGCGGGGGTCTGGCCCACTATGGCCGTGGCTCCGCTGGGTGCCGCCATCACCGCAGGCAGTGCCCTTGGACTTGATGCCACTGGTCTTGCCCATGCCATGGCCATGTCCGTTCCGTTCGCCTCGGGGCGCTGCGGTCATGCCAGGGGCGGGCACACCTCGCGCTGGCTCCTGATTGGCGAAGCAGCGCGCGCGGGCGTGGTCGCGGCGCTTGCCGCCAAAGCCGGCTATGCCGGTGATCTGAACCTGTTGCAGCCTGATCGGCTGGCCGCGGCGTTGGGCGTGCCGGTTTCCTATGCCGCTGAATTCGGCCCGCGGCGCAACGAAATCGGCTTCAAGCCCATCTGCGCGGCCAAGCAGACCATGGCTGCCGTCGCGGCCTTCCGGGGCATGCTGGCCAAGGGGCTCGACCCTGCCACTATCGAGGCCATCCAAGTGCAGGTGCCTCCGGCCTATCGCGCCATGATCGCGGCGCGGCACCAGGGTGCGTCTGACCGGCTGGGCTCGATCACCAACATTGCCTACCAGCTGTCGCTGGTGGCCTATCATCCCGAACGCCTGCTCGACATCGCCCGCCTCCCGCTCGTGGACGACGCTGCTGCTATCGCGCTGGCTGCCAAGGTTAGGGTTTTGGAAGACCAGGAGCTGGCCACTGCCTATCCACAAAAATGGCCGGCGCGCCTCCGGGTGCGCATTGCTCACAGTTGGGACGAGCGCACGATCGAGGTGGCGCCCGGAGACGCGGGAACGGGCTTCGACCAGCAAGCCCTGGCCAACAAGATCGCGCAGCTGTTTGCGGTCAATGGCGTGTCCCATCAGGTCGACCATCTCATTGCCGCAAGCGACGCAGCCTTGACCGACCCAGACCCGGCCCTTGAAGTGGCCAGTCTGCTGTTTTCGAAGGCCGAGCACCAACGGATCTGAGCGGCCGGCGTTGATGGCGGAAATGTGGCCCGAGCCAGCGGCAATCAAGCGCTGAACGCGGCCAAAGCCCCGCGCCACGGGCCTTTCGGCGGGGGCGGTTTACATCGCGGGAAACGAGGCTAGACTCGCCCTTCGCCGTCGCGCGCCTGCAGAACGCCGCCTTTCGGCTCTCGGCGCGGCCGATGTTGTCTGCTTTCGCGCCTCTCGTGAAAGCGCCCAAACTTCCTGAAAGGTCTGCCCAATGGCTATTGCCCAAACCGGCGACACCGTTCGCATCAACTATTCCGGCCGTCTTGCCGACGGCACCCAGTTCGACAGCTCCGAGGGGCGTGCGCCACTCGAAGTCACCCTTGGCGCAGGCCAGGTGATCGTCGGCTTGGAACAGCAGCTCGTGGGTATGGAGCCGGGGACCAAGAGCACGGTCACCATTCCAGCCGACCAGGCCTATGGTCAGCGCCGCCAGGAAGCCATCCAGCAGCTCGACCGGGCCAAGCTGCCGGCAGGTGTAGACGTGCAAGTGGGCACCCAGCTGCAGGCGCGTACCAAAGACGGTGGCATGATCCCCATCACCGTGGTCGATCTCGACGAGGCGCGGGTGACGGTGGATGCCAATCATCCCTTGGCCGGGCGCGACCTGATCTTTGACATCGAAGTGGTCGAAGTCGTCAAAGCCGCCTGAGTGTTCTGGGGTGGCACGCTGTCCTGCGCGGACAGTGCACCACCCGCCCTGACCGCCCTGCGCTGGCCTTCGCCTGCGCAGGGCAACGAATTCAAAATTGCCGCCGTGACCCGGCTCCGGTGGCGAACGTGGTCGCCCTGTAGAGTGTTCGCGCCATCCCCGCGAAATACCGCGTTTTCATTCTCCTGCGCTAGCTGTGACCGAGCTGGCCTGCCACGCTATGAAAGTGGCGCAGACGTCGGGCCCGCCCATTGTCCTTCATCGCGGTGCAAACCAGCCCGTTGAAGGCTGGATACGCCGCCCAAGGCGGCTTTTGCGTCAACCCAACCTCAGTGCACAAATGCGTCTTGCATACGAATGCAAAGGCTATTGCATTCGTATGCAAGGCCGCATACCAATTGTGACGTGCGGAAGTCAGAAGGGCTGGAGCGGGGCGGATCGGCAAGCAAGGCCAATCCTTCCGTGGGAGCGTAAAACGACAACAGGGATGGTTGGCGCACTGACCCAAGGGAGCGCCGTTCACCGTCAGGAGAACGAAATGAAGCTTATGTTGAAGACCACCGTCTCGCTTGCGGCCTTGTGCCTGACCGCGGGCGCTGCATTTGCCGATTGCGGCATCGAAGGGGCCGGCTCGGTCCGCATCCTTTCCAATGACTTCGAGGCCCTGCGCCTGATCAACACCACCGCCGGGGAATGCGCCACCGACGCGGTCAAGGTGACCGCCAATGCCACGGCCGAGCACAAGAACCTGCAGGTTCCCGCGCTCTCGATCAACCCGGCCGAATATTCGGTTGCCGTGGTCGCCAACAATTCCATCGTGCCGCTGCTCAATGCCGATCTGATCCGTCCCCTGGATGATCTGGTCGCGCAGTATGGCGCTTCGCTCCAGCCTAACCAGCTGATCAAGATCGACGGCAAGACCATGGCCGTTGCCTTCATGGGCAATGCCCAGCACCTGTTCTACCGCAAGGACATTCTCGACCAGGTCGGTCTGGCCGAGCCCAAGTCCTACGAAGACATCCTGGCCGCCGCCAAGGCGATCAAGGATGCCGGCATCATGGACTATCCGGTGGCCGCCTCGGTCAAGCCGGGTTGGGATCTGGCCGCCGAATTCGTCAATGCCTATCTGGGCACCGGCGCCGAGTTCTTCGCGCCCGGCTCGGCCGAGCTGGCCATCGACAACGAGAATGGCCTGAAGGTCCTCGAGACCATGCGCGCCATGACCCAGTACATGGATCCCGACTACCTGACCTTCGATGCCAACGGCATCAAGGCCGAGTACGAAGCGGGCAACACCGCGATGATGGTCGAATGGGGCTCGCTGGCTGGCGCCACGCTCGATGACGAAGGCGCTGCCGAAGGCGTGGTGGAGAACACCGTGCTGGCCGCTGCCCCGACCATTGGCGGAGGCACCATCCCGGCCGTCGCGCTGTGGTGGGATGGCTTCACCATTGCCAAGAACGTGTCCGACGAGGATGCTGCTGCCTCCTTCCAGGCCATGGTGCATGGCATCAGCCCGGAAATGGTTGCCGCCAACCCCACCGTCGCGACCTGGCTGGTTGCCGGTTACGAACCCGGCCCGGCTGCCGTGGGCGTGATCGCCACCGCCAATGCCGGCGCTCGTGCCTACCCGATGCAGCCCTATATGGGCCTGCTGCACACGGCGCTCTCGTCCGAACTGGCCGAGTTCATGGCCGGCGGTGAGGATGCCGCCCAGGCCCTGGCCGACGTAAAGGCCGCCTATGACGCAGCTGCCAAGGAAGGCGGCTACCTCTAAGCTAAGTCAATGGGCGTGGCCGCAAGAGTGGTCCGCCCACTGGATGGCGCCTCCCCCGCAACGGGGAGGTTGGGAGGGGGTGAGGGGAGCCCAAATGTTGCGGCTTCCCCACCCCGCCCTTGATCCCTTCCCGCAAGGGGAGGGTGTCGCCTGAGACGTCAGCGCCCATCAGGCGCACTCGCCAGCTTTGCTTCCGAGGGGGCTTCGATGCCGCATAAGACATTCTTTGCCTTCATTCTGCCCTCGCTGATCGCGATGGTTCTGTTCATCGCCCTGCCCATCGTTTCGGTGGTGGTGCAAAGCTTCCACGTCGAGCATGCCCGGGTGCTGGTCGAGGTGGAAAATTGCCAGCCTTTCGGCGGCTGCACGAAGGAAACGCGTGTCGATACCGCGGCCATGGCCCAGTTGCAGGCCGAAAAGCCCATGGGTCAGTTCAACGGCCTGGGCACCTATCTCAATCGCGGCCATCTGGCCGTTAACGAAATCGGCGCGATTCTGGCCAATAATTCCGGCTTTGGCGACGTCGTCGCCCGCATCTACAATCTGCCCTTCTACAAGGCGCTGGCCTTCACCCTGGTGTTCTGCTTCGTGGTAACGCCGCTGGCCATGGGGCTGGGCTTTGTCATCGCGCTCGCGGTCAACACCATTCCCCGGGCGATCAAGGGTCCGGTGATCTTCTTTTCGCTCCTGCCCATGATCATTACGCCGCTGGTGGGCTCGCTGATCTTGTACTGGATGATCCAGAGCAACGGCATTATCGGCGCCACGCTGCAGCACGTGTTCAACGATCGCACTTTGTCTCTGCGCGCCTCGCCGGTTTTGACCTGGGCGTCGCTGCTGTTTTACGGCGTGTGGACCAACGCACCCTTCAGCTTCGTGGTGTTTTACGCGGGCCTGCAAACCGTACCCGGCGATACGCTGGAATCGGCGATGATCGACGGCGCCAGCCGCTGGGAGCGTATCCGCTACGTCATCATCCCGCATCTTGCCCCGCTGGCCACCTTCGTGGCGCTGGTGCAGCTGATGGACAATTTCCGCGTGTTCGAGCCGATCGTAGGCTTTTCGGCCGAAGCCAATGCCACCTCGCTGAGTTGGCTGATCTTCAACGACCTGAGCGGGGATGCGCAGCTGTTCGGTTCTGCCGGTGCCACGTCGGTCCTGACCATCGTCGGCGTCGTCATCCTGCTCGCCCCGGTGCTGATCCGCACCTGGCGCGAATTCAACCACAAGGTGGTGTGACATGTCCCAAGCCGCGCTGACGCAGAAGCGCCCACTGCCGCTCAACCTGCTGATCACTGTCTTTCTGGTGATCTGGGTCGTGCTCGCCGCCTTCCCGTTCATCTGGACGGTGTGGGGATCGTTCAAGGTCGAGCCCGATTTCTTTTCGCGCGAGAGCTGGTGGAACGCCATTTTCGGCACCTATACCCAGCGCCAGACCGGAGAGGCGTTCACCGGGGCCGGCTATTACGGCGCCTGGGTGACCCGTGATTTCTGGCGGGCCGTGGCCAATACCGCCATCGTCACCGTTTGCGTCACCGTGATTTCGCTGACACTGGGTACGCTGGGCGGCTATGCCCTGGCCCGGTCTGGGCATCGCTACGCGTTCTGGATCCTGATCATTGCTCTGGTGTTCCGGGCCATGCCCCACATCACCCTGGTCTCGGGCTATCTGCTGCCCTTCTTCCAGCTCAACATCTGGGGCGTGCTGCCCACGTCCATCATCGTGCTGGTGGCGATCAACCAGCCCTTCACGCTCTGGATGCTGCATTCGTTCTTTCTCTCGATCCCCAAGGATCTCGACGAGAGCGCCATGGTGGACGGGTGCACCCGGTTCCAGGCCTTCCGCATGGTCATCATACCCGTGATGTGGCCGGGGGTGGTGACGACGGGGCTGTTCAGCTTCCTGCTCGCCTATAACGATTTCGCGGTGACCTCTATGCTGCTGAGTGCCGACAACCAGACCATGGTGCCCAAGATTTCGAGCTTTCTGGGTTCGGTGCAGGAGCAAGGCAACGTGATGTTCGCCGTAGCCGCCGTGGTGTCGGCCACCGTGCCGCTGTTTATTCTCGTGCTCTTTTTCCAACGCCAGATCGTCAGCGGCCTCACCGCCGGCGCAGTGAAAGGCTGATCCCATGGCTCAGATCCGTCTCAAGAACGTTTCCAAGCGCTGGAGCGGTTTCGTCGGCGTCGACAACTTCAATCTCGACATTGCCGACCAGGAATTCCTGGTTTTGCTGGGGCCATCGGGCTGCGGCAAGACCACGACCATGCGCATGATCGCCGGGCTCGAAGACATCACCGATGGCGAGATCTGGATCGGGGACCGGCTGGTCAACAAGCTCGAACCCAAGGACCGCGACATCTCCATGGTGTTCCAGAGCTACGGCCTCTATCCCAATATGACGGTCTACGAGAACATCCGCTTTCCACTCAAAGTGCGCAAAGTGCCCCAGGAGCAGCATCATGAGCGCGTCATGGCCGCCTCCAAGATGGTGGAGCTGGACGACTTCCTGCAGCGTCGCCCGGCCGCGCTTTCGGGTGGTCAGCGCCAGCGCGTGGCGCTCGCCCGCGCCATCGTGCGCGAGCCCAACGCGTTCCTGATGGACGAGCCGCTGTCCAATCTCGATGCCAAGCTGCGCGTCTCCACGCGTGCACAGATCAAGAACCTGCATCATACTCTCAAGCGCACCACCATCTACGTCACCCACGACCAGATCGAGGCCATGACCCTGGCCGACCGCGTGGTGGTGATGAGCAAGGGCGTCATCCAGCAGGTCGGCACCCCCATGGAGATCTACGACCGTCCCGCCAACACCTTCGTGGCCGGCTTCATCGGCTCGCCGGCTATGAACCTGGTCAATGGCGATATTGCGGATGGGGTTTTCACCGCCGCCAATATCCGCATCGATGGTCTGCCGACTGCGGCCAAGGGCCCGGTAACGCTGGGCTTTCGTGCCGAGGACGCGGTGTTGGCCGGCGAGACGGGCCAGATCGAAGCGCCGATCTATACAGTGGAATTGCTGGGCGAGGCGACGATGATCGCGCTGCGCGTGGGCGGCGATCTGGTGTCGATCAAGGTGGGCAAGGATTACCGGGCCGAGATCGGCGACGTGGTGCGCGTCAACATCACCCCGGCCGCGTGTCACATCTTTGATCGCGCCAGTGGGCGTCGGCTGGACGCAACGCACTGATGTCTGCCCACGCGCCTCAAATGGCCACCCAGACCGCAAAGGACGCGGACCGCGAGGCCTTCGCCGCGCGCGTGGCCAGCCATGGCCTGGATCTGAGCCCGGATGAAACCGCCGGCGTCTACGGGCTTGCCAGTTGGATGCGCGATGGTCTGGCCCGGATCGATGCGGGTGCGTCAGCCCTAGCCGGCGATATTCAAGGCATGCTGGACCTGAGCTTTATCGAGCAAGGCAAGCGCCTGCGCGATGGCCGTCTGACATCGGTGGCGCTGGTCGAGGCGCATCTGGCTCGTATCGAAGCGCGTGATGGGGCCTATCGATCATTCTATCGTGTCGAAGCCGAGACTGCCCTGGCTGAAGCGGCGCGCGCCGATGCCGAGCTGGCGGAGGGGCAGGATAGGGGGCCGTTGCACGGCATTCCCATCGGCATCAAGGACCTGATCGACGTTGCCGGCCTACCGACCACCGCCGACGCGCCTGGGCGTGCCGAAGCGATCGCGGCGGCTGACGCCGAAGTCATCGCGCGGTTGCGGGCTGGGGGCGCGGTGATCCTGGGCAAGCTGGCCACCTATGAGTGGGGCACGGTGGGGCCCGACAGCCGCGGACTATTTCCGCCAGCGCGCAATCCCTGGAGTCTTGATCACATCACGGGTGGTTCGTCCTCGGGCAGTGCGGCAGCGGTGGCGGGGGGCCTGTTGCGCACGACGCTGGGCACCGACACCGGTGGCTCCCTGCGCGGACCTGCTTTTTATTGCGGCGTGGTGGGTCTCAAGCCGACTTTCGGCCTCGTGCCGATGACGGGCGTTTTGGGCATGTCCCACAGCATGGATCACGTGGGGCCCATGAGCGCGACCGTGGCCGAAGCCGCACTGACGCTGGACGTGATCGCCGGTCTCGCGGGATCAAGCGCCTCCACGCGTCTCTTGGGCCAACCCATTGCCGGCCTGCGCATCGGCTATGCCCGCAACTGGTTTGCTGGCGATGCCCAAACCATGCCGGCCGTGCAGACCGCCATGGACGCGGCCATGTCCACGCTGTCGGAGCTGGGTGCGGTGATCGAGGAGATCGAGCTTCCCGATTACCCGTTAATCGAAGTGGCGGCGGCGGCCATTCTGCACAAGGAAAGTTTCGACTATCACGCCCAGGCGCTGCGCGAAAATCCGCAGGCCTATGGACGGCGGGCATTTTTGAGCCTGGTGGCCGGCGTGGCGGTAACCGATGCCGAACTGGCTTTGGCCCGCCAGGCCGGAGACCGCTTTCGCGCTGCGGTGGACGCCCTGCTGACGCGGCATGATTGCCTTGTCACCGTCGGGGCGCTGACCACCGCCCTGTTGGCCGCTCCCTTCGAAAAGGAAGCGGTGTGGACCCCTATGCGTACCATCGGTTTCAACGTCAGCGGCCATCCCGTGCTGGCCATGCCGGTGGGGTTTGACCAGGGGTTGCCGATCGGCATGCAGATCATCGGCGTGCATCGGGGCGAAGCGACTCTGGTGCAGCTGGGCGACGCCTTCGAAAAGGCCACCGACCACGCGGTGCAGCGGCCACCCGCACCATAAGGTGCACACGTCGTCATTTACAAAATTGCATACGTATGCAATATGAAGACAACTCAGAATTGTGGAGCAGCAAATGGCTGTCTGGCTCAAGCGCGGTAAGGATGTCGAGGAGAGGGCCGAGGCGGATCGCCAGGTCCGCGCCAGCGTGGAGGCGATCCTGGGCGACATCGAAAAGCGCGGCGACGCCGCCGTGCGCGAGCTGTCGCAAAAGTTCGACAATTGGTCGCGAACCGATTTCCGGCTCAGCCAGCGCGAAATCGACGACTGCATGGCCCAGTTGACCGATCAGGACCTGCGCGACATCGAATTTGCTCAGACCCAGGTGCGCAATTTCGCCCAGGCGCAGCGCGCCACCATGACCGATCTCGAGGTCGAGACGCTGCCCGGCGTCATCCTGGGCCACAAGAACGTGCCGATCAATGCGGTGGGCTGCTACGTGCCCGGCGGCAAGTATCCGTTGCTGGCCTCGGCGCATATGTCGGTCATCACCGCCAAGGTGGCCGGTTGCGAACGTGTCATCACTTGCGCCCCTCCGTTCGGGGCCGAGCCGGCACCAGCCGTCGTCGCCGCACAGGCGATGGCTGGTGCCGACGAGATCTACGTGCTCGGTGGCATCCAGGCCATCGGCGCCATGGCCATCGGCACCGAAAGCATCGACCCGGTGGATATGCTGGTGGGTCCGGGCAATGCCTATGTGGCCGAAGCCAAGCGCCAGCTCTACGGCCGCGTCGGCATCGACCTCTTCGCCGGCCCGACCGAAACCCTGGTCATTGCCGACGAGACCGTAGATGGCGAAATGTGCGCCACCGATCTTCTGGGCCAGGCCGAGCATGGCCCCACCACGCCCGCAATCCTTCTGACCAATTCGGAAAAGCTGGCGCGCGAAACCATGGCCGAGATCGAGCGGCTGCTCGAAATCCTGCCGACCGGCGAAATTGCACGCAAGTCCTGGGCCGATTTCGGCGAGGTGATCGTGTGCGAGAGCTATGAGGAGATGCTGGCCGAAGCCGACCGCATCGCGTCCGAGCACGTGCAGGTGATGACCGATCGCGACATGTGGTTCCGCGACAACCTCACCAATTACGGCGCGCTTTTCCTGGGCCCGCGCACCAATGTCGCCTATGGCGATAAGGTCATCGGCACCAATCATACCCTCCCCACGATGAAGGCGGCGCGCTATACCGGTGGCCTTTGGGTGGGCAAGTTCATGAAGACCTGTACCTGGCAGACCGTGACCACCGATGCGGCATCGGCCATGATCGGGGAATACGGCTCGCGCCTGTCGATGCTGGAGGGGTTCGTTGGCCATGCCGAGCAGGCCAATGTGCGCGTGCGCCGCTATGGCGGGCGCAACATTGCCTATGGCACGGGCGCCAGCCCGCGTGTGGAGGCTGCCGAGTAACACCATGGTTCTGCCGCGCACGCCCAGCTTTCGTCTCGATGGTCGACGCGCCCTCATTACCGGGGGCACGCGCGGCATCGGGCTGGGCGCGGCAGTGGCTCTCGCCGAAGCCGGGGCGGCGGTAACCATCGCCGCTCGCACGGTGGAGGATGTCGAGACGGTGGTCACCCAACTCGACGCCGCCGGCTTTGCGGCCGAAGGGGTTGCGCTCGACATCACCGACAGCGCGGCGGTCAAGACCTTCATCGACGACGTCGACCCGTTCCAGGTGCTGGTCAATTCGGCCGGCACCGCGCGCCACTCGGCCTTTGCCGACATCACCCCGGCCAATTATCAGGCGGTGATGGATCTCAATCTCGCTGCCGCGCTGTTCGTCTCCCAGGCGGTGGTGGCGCGGCTGGTCGATGCGGGGCTGCCCGGCTCGATCATTCACGTGTCATCCCAGATGGGTCACGTGGGCGGGCCCAATCGTGCCGTCTATTCGGCCAGCAAGTTTGCGCTCGAAGGGCTGAGCAAGGCCATGGCGCTCGAGCTTGGGCCCAAAAGCATCCGCGTCAACACGGTTTGCCCCACGTTCATTGAAACGGAGCTAACGGCCAAGGGCCTCAGCGATCCGGCGTTTCGGAACTGGGTCTTGTCCAAGATCAAGCTCGGGCGGCTAGGCCGGGTGGAAGACATCATGGGCCCCATCGTGTTTCTGGCTTCCGATGCGGCGGCGCTGGTGACAGGGGCTTCACTTCTGGTGGATGGCGGATGGACAGCGGAATAAAGAAGTCCGGCGTCACCTCGTCCCAGGTCGCCGAGCATGCCGGCGTCTCGCAATCGGCCGTGTCGCGCACCTTCACGCCCGGCGCTTCGATTTCGTCCAAGACGCGGCAGAAGGTTCTGGCCGCCGCCAAGGAGCTGGGCTATCGGCCCAATGCCATTGCACGCTCGCTGATCACCAACCGCTCGCGCATCATCGCCGTGGTGATGGCCTATCTCGAAAACCTGTTCTACCCCGACGTGCTCGAAGAGCTGGGGCGGGCGCTGGCAGCTGAAAACTATCACCTGCTGTTGTTTACCGGCTTTATCGACCGCGACAGCGATCCGGTGTTTGACCAGTTGATGCAGTATCGCGTCGACGGCATCATCCTGGCGTCCACCTCGCTCTCCTCCGAACTGTCCGAGGAATGCGCCACGGCCGGCATTCCGGTGGTGCTGTTCAACCGTACCACCGAGCGTGACGCGGTGTCCTCGGTCACCACCCGCAACAGGGAAGGGGGCAAGCGCATTGCCGAATTCCTGGTGGCGGGCGGCCACAAGAGCTTTGGCTACATTGCGGGCCTGGAGAATTCCTCCACCAATCGCGACCGCTATCAGGGCTTCGTGGAAGGGTTGGCTGCGCACGGCTTTTCCGAGATCGTGGTGGGGACAGGCAATTATTCGCGTGCCGATGCCGAGGCGGCGGCGCGCAAGATGCTGGCCCAGCCCGATCGGCCCGAGGCGCTGTTCGTAGCCAATGACCATATGGCCGTGGCCGTGATGGACGTGGCCCGCCACGAATTCGGCATCAAGATCCCCGAGGACCTCTCCATCGTGGGCTATGACGATGTCGGCCCAGCGCGCTGGACCTCCTATGGCATCACCTCGATGAGCCAGCCGCTCAAGCGCATGGTTGAAGCCACCGTCGACATTCTGATGGACCAGATCGCCAGCGGCGAAATCGAGGCCGAGCACCGCATCCTCAATGGTGAGCTGATCGTTCGCAGCTCGGCGCGCCTGCCCAGCTCCGGCATCGTCGAAACCGATGGCCGCAAGATCTTCAAGCCCCGGGAGGCGTGAGCATGACCTCGCCGGGCCGTCGCACTATCCTGAGGCATGGTGCATACGTATGCACAATTTTGCCCCATTTTTCCCCTTCTGCCAGTGAGAGGACTGTCCCATGACCATGTGGACCCAAGCTGAAATGGAAAAGCGCCTGGTGCGCTATGCGGATTTGAAGGGCCTGCGCAATGCCTTCATCGACGCGCGCACGCCCGGTTCGGATCGCAAGGAAAATTTCACCATCATCGGCCCGGGTGTTTCGGAAAACCCGGCCCAGGTGGTGCACATTCCCGAGCCGCACGGCTTTAATTTCGGCGCTGCCCGCCAACCCTTCGGCTGCACCAATTCCCAGCACAGCCACCTGACCGCCGAGACCTTCCTGGTTCATACCGGCCAGTGGCGCTTCGTGTTCGGGGCCAACAAGGACGAGGGCTATCTGGACGTCGAACCCGGCGATGTGGCCACCGTTCCCACCCATATGTTCCGCGGCTTTGAAAAGCGCGACGAGGGCACCGGCTTTCTGGCCGTGGTCCTGGGTCACGACGATCCGGGCAAAGTCGTCTGGGCGCCGTCGGTGTTCAAGATGGCCGAAGATTATGGCCTCAAGCTGCTCAAGGGCGGCAAGCTGATCGACACCACGCTGGGCGAGACCGTGCCCGAGGGTGCCGAACTCGAACAGCCCCCAAGCGCCGAAAAACTGGCCGAGCTGGCCACCCCGCCGCTCGAAGAGCTGGCCCGTTATGCGCTCAAACCCAATCAGATGAAGGCCAATCCTGCTTCCCCGCTGGCGGGTGAAGGGGTGGAAGAAGCGGCCCTGATCGGGGACGTGGATGCCCCCGACGGCTTTGCCGCCGGTCCCATCGTGGGTCATTGGCAGCACGGCTTTGCGTTGCGCCGCCTCAAGCTCGAAACCGGTGCCACCATTCCGGCCCATAGCCGCGGCGAGCAGGAAGTGATTTTCGTGCAGTCGGGGACTCTGGAGGTAAGCTGGGCCGATGGCGTGATCATCATGGGCGCCGGCGATACGCTGAGCGTGCCGGTGGGGCTGGCCCACGGCTTCCGCAATCCCGCTTCGGCCGATGCCATCGCGTTTGTCGTGCGTGGTGCTGCGGCCCCCGCGGCGCCAGTTTGGGCCCAGGCCCAGGCGGCCGAGTAGGGCACTAAGGCCGACTCCGGGTCAAGTCTCCCCGGGGTCGGCTTCAGAGCCCATGGCTTAAAAACGACGCCCCGAGGAGGAAATCTCAGTGCCTACCATTCCGCCCGAAATCCTGGCCGCTCTGCGCAAGGCCGACACCCCCACCGTGTGCAATGCGCTCGAGCATGTGATGGGCGGGCGCACCGCCGAGGGCTTCACCAAATTGCCCGTGGTCTGCGCCGATCCCAGCCTGCCGCCCGTGGTAGGCTTTGCCCGCACGGCCAAGATCCGCGCCTCTTCGCCGGCCCAGAAGCCGGCAGCGGAAGTGCGGGCGCTGCGCATGGCCTATTACGAGTATGTTTCGGCGGGCGAAGGTCCGAACGTCGCGGTCATCGAGGATACCGACTATCCCCATGTCATCGGCGGCTTCTGGGGCGAGATGCAGGTGGCCCAGCACAAGGGCCTGGGCGTGGCGGGCACGCTGACCAATGGCGTGCTGCGCGATCTGGGCATGCTCGACGAGGGCTATCAGGTGATTGCCGGGGTCGTGGGCCCCAGCCATGCCTTTGTGCATGTCACCGAACTCGATTGCCCAGTCACCGTCCTGGGTATGAGCGTTAAGCCCAACGATCTGATCCATGCCGACCGGCATGGCGGCGTAGTGATCCCCGCCGAGCATATCGAGCGCATGGCTTGGGCCATCGACGTGGTGATGCGCAAGGAAGTGCCGATCCTGTCGGCGGCGCGGGCGCCCGGCTTCAATATCGAAAAGCTGCGGGCCGCCTGGATGGAGGCCGACAAGATCAGCTAACGCTGGGGTCTCGCCTTCCAGACCTTTCAAGTCCGCAGAACAAGTGTCCAAAAAGCAAAAAGGCCGGCGTTTCCGCCGGCCTTTGTCGTTTATGCCGATTTGCCGGCCTGCATGCGGTCGAGGCGCAGCTGGGCGGCGCGGCGATGGCCTTCCAGACCTTCGCTGGCAGACTGGCGTGCGGCCGGGGGAGCGACCTGGGCCACCCCACGCTCGTCCAGCCACTGATGGGTCGCGATCTTGACATAGGCGCCGACCCACAGGCCGCCGGTATACTGGCCCGCGCCCATGGTGGGCAGGGTGTGGTTGGTGCCGCTGCACTTGTCGGAATAAACCACGCTCGCCAGTTCGCCGATGAACAGGCTGCCATAGTTGCGCAGCTTCTTGGCAAAGCCCTGGGCATCGGCGGTGTGCACCTGCAGGTGCTCGGCGGCGATCAGGTCCGAATAGGCGATCATGGCCGCCTCGTCTTCGCACACGGTGATCTCGCCATAGTTGATCCAGGCTTCCCGCGCCGTATTGGCAGTCGAGAGCGTCTCAAGTTGCCTTTCGACCTCCTTGAGGGTGGCTTCGGCTAGGGCGCGGTCGGTGGTGATCAGGCCCACGCGGGTGCGAATGTCGTGCTCGGCCTGGGCCAAGAGATCGGTAGCGATCATTTCGGCATCGCCAGTGCTGTCGGCAACCACGAAGATTTCGGAAGGGCCGGCAAGCTGGTCGATGCCGACCGGGCCGAACACCTGCCGCTTGGCTTCGTTCACGAAGGCATTGCCCGGTCCCACGATCTTGTTGACCGCCGGTACCGTTTCGGTGCCATAGGCCATGGCGGCAATAGCCTGGGCGCCGCCGATCTTGAAGATGCGATCCGCACCCGAGAGGTGGCAGCCGGCAATCATGGCCTTGTGCGCATTGGGGGGCAGGCAGGCCACCACTTCATCCACGCCCGCCACCTTTGCCGGCACGATCGTCATGATCGGGGCCGAGAGCAGGGGATAGCGCCCGCCCGGCACGTAGCAGCCCACGCGCTCGATCGGGATCACACGGTGCCCCATATAGACGCCCGGCAGGGTCTCCACTTCCAGCGGCAGAATGGTGGCCAGCTGCGCCTCGGCGAACTTGCGCACATTGGCGATGGCAAATTCGGTGTCCTTGCGGGTCTGCGGATCGAGCTCGGCCAGGGCAGCTTCGCGCTCCTCGGCCGTCACTTCGAAGACGCTGATGTCGGACTTGTCGAACTTGGCCGAATATTCCCGCACGGCGGCATCGCCGTTCTGGCGGACATTGGCAATTATTTCGCTGACCAGCGTTTCCACCGGGGCATTGTCGCTCGCCGAGGAGCGCTCGGGGGCTTTCACATAGGTAACGCCGGCAAAGGGCGATGCGGGGGCAGGGGACATCAAGTCGGCTCCACAAGCGCGAGAATGAGCATTCATGCCAGCATGCAACGGCCCTGACGGGATGTGCCGGTCATGATGGAATTCATCTTGCATACGTATTCAATTTTTGCCAGAGTTTTTTGGTCTTCATCGCCCTGGCCTGATGCCGGGGCGCCCTTCCCAGCCGTGGGTCGCGCACGGCGCAACGGTCCGTCATGAACCTCATGCCTTCCGCTTCGGCCATGCTCACCCAGAAGGCGCCGGCGGCCCTTCCCATCCTGCTCCTGCCCGGCACTGTGTGCGATGGGGCGCTGTTTGCGCCCTTGCTCGAGCTCTTGGATCTGCCTCAGGCTTTGATGGCCGACATGACCGGGGGAAGTTCTGCCGCCGAGCAGGCCGCGCTGATCCTGTCGCAGGCGCCTGAGCGCTTCACGCTGCTGGGGTTTTCGCTGGGCGGCATCGTGGCGCTCGAAATCGCAGCGCAGGCCCCCGAGCGCGTCGCGGGTCTGATCCTGATCGATACCACCCCGCGCCCCGACCTGCCCGCCAATGCTGCTACCCGCCGCGCCGCTGCGGCGCGTGCCCAAGCGGAAGGCATGGATTTCTATATTCTGGAGGCCTGGGACAACCTCGTCTCACCTCAAAGCCGCGATGATGAGGCGCTGCGCGAGACGATCCTGGGCATGGCCCGACGTGTTGGGGCGCAAACGCTCGCCAGCCAGTCCGAAGTGGCGATCAACCGGATCGACAGCCGCCCGCGGCTGGGCGCCATCGGCGTGCCCACCCTGGTGCTGGCGGGCGAAGACGAAAAGGTGTGCCCGCTCGAAGCCCATCAGGAGCTAGCCCAAGGCATTGCCGGGGCACAGTATTTCACTATTCCGCAGGCGGGTCACTTCGCCCCGCTTGAAAATCCGGCCGCCGTGGCGCGACATATCCGCGACTTTTTGGCCGAGCCCCGCAGCGATCACGCCAGTCCGCCCATTCAGCAAGGAGCCATCATGAGCGACGCCCCGACCAACCCCAAGACCAAGGGCAGTACCGCCATGGTGCTCGACGAGACCGTTCTGCAGGTGGAGCGCCGCGATTATCCCGATCTGGCCCCGACCAACCGGGCGCGCAGCCAGTCGCTGGATGGGTTCGACGACATCTATACCGATATCGTGGACTACATCATCCGCTGCACCCACAAGATCTGGGACGAGCGCGACATCGGGCTGATCTACACCCATTACACGCATAACTGCGTGCTCTATGGCACCACCGGCACCATCTACAATCGCGAAGACGTGGTGCGCGACACCATCCAGCGCCTGGTGAGCTTCCCCGAGCGTCGCGGCATGGGCACGCAGGTGATCTGGAACGGCAATGACAAGGACGGGTTCTATACCAGCCATCTGGTGACCGGGTCGGGCCGGCATACCCAATATGGCCATCTGGGCCAGCCGACCGGCAAGCCCTTCGTGTCACGCACCATTGCCGACTGCATGGTGCACCGGAACAAGATCTATCGCGAATGGGTGGTGGCCGACCAGATGGCCATCATCAAGCAGCTTGGGCTCGACCCCAACCATTTCGCCATGCGCACCGCCAAGGCCAAGTTCGATGCCGGCCTGATTTCGCTCGACATCGGCGAGAACCGCCGCTTCCTTGGCCAGACCCCGCCCACCGAAAAGGCAGATACCTCGCTGGCCCATAACGACATCGAAGCGCGCACCATCGAGATGCTGCACGAGGTGTTCACCAAGCGCATGTTCGGCCGCATCGCCCAGGATTATGCGCCCAATGCGCAGTATCATGGGCCCCTGATGAAGGAGCTCTACGGGGTTGCCGCCATCGTTCACCAGCATCTGGGCCTGATCGGCTCGCTCCCCGATGCCTCCTACGAAGTGCAGCACGTGGCTTCCAACCCGTGCGAGGAGGGTGGCACCAAGGTCGCCGTACGCTGGATCATGGAAGGTCATCACCTGGGCTACGGCATTCTGGGCGAGTTGGGCGACCCCACCGGCAAGCGCGTGCAGGTGATGGGCATGAGCCATTACCACTGGAAGGACGGAAAGATCGTCGATGAGTGGAACGTCTATGACGAGCTGAGCCTGCTGGTGCAGGTCAAGCTCGGCCAGCTGGTCGACGGCGCCCAGCTCTAGGTCTCATGCAACGCCTTGCAACACCCCCGGCCAGCCCGGGGGTGCTTTGTTTGAGCCGCATCGATCACCATGACTGAGGGGCATGCGCGACTGCGTGCGCGGCGTGCCCCCTGATTTTTCAAGTGAAGGAATGTTCATGAGCACTGACATGACCGCCCGGGGCGAAACCACGGCCAATGGCTTTGTGCGCAGATGGTGGAAGGAGGCGGTCGTCTACCAAGTCTATCCGCGCTCCTTTATGGATTCCAATGGCGACGGCATCGGCGATCTCAAGGGCATTACCGACAAGCTCGACTACATCAAGGATCTGGGCGTGGACGTGATCTGGCTCAGCCCGCATTTCGACTCGCCCAATGCCGACAATGGCTACGACATCCGCGACTACGAAAAGGTCATGGCCGAGTTCGGCACCATGGCCGATTTCGACACCCTGCTGGCCGAGGTCAAGGCCCGCGGCATGCGGTTGATCATCGATCTGGTGGTCAACCATTCCAGCGACGAGCACCGCTGGTTCGTCGAGAGCCGCAAGTCCAAGGACAATCGCTATCGCGACTATTACATCTGGCGGGCCCCGGCTGCCGATGGCGGGCCGCCCAACGACTGGATGTCGTTCTTTTCCCAGCGCGCCTGGACGCTCGACGAGGAGACGGGCGAATATTACCTGCACCTGTTTGCGCGCAAGCAGCCCGATCTCAACTGGGAAAATCCCAAGGTGCGCGACGAGGTGTGGAGCCTCATGCGCTTCTGGCTCGACAAGGGCGTGGATGGGTTCCGCATGGATGTGATCCCGCTGATCTCCAAGGATCAGACCTATCCCAACTATCCCGAACAGCACCGCGCTCGGCCGTCCTATTATCACGCGCATGGGCCGCGCATGCATGAGTACATCCAGGAAATGCACCGCGAGGTGCTGTCCCACTACGACGTGATGACCGTGGGCGAGGCCGTGGGCACTACGCTGGAGCAGACCCCGCTCCTGGTCGATGAGCGCCGCAACGAGCTCAACATGGTGTTTCAGTTCGACATCGTGAATCTCGATCGCGACGCGAACGGCAAGTGGCGCGACTGGCCGCTGACCGAGTTCAAGGAGATCTTTGCACGCCACGCCGCCGGGCTCGACCAGCACAGCTGGTCCACCGTGTTCATCTCCAACCACGACACGCCGCGCCCGGTGTCGCGCTTTGGCGACGATGATCCGGCCTGGCGCGAGCGCTCGGCCAAGGTGCTGCAGACCTTGCTGCTTACCCAGCGCGGCACGCCCTTCATCTATCAGGGCGACGAATTGGGCATGACGAATTTTCCGTTCCAGACCGTCTCCCAGTTCGACGACATCGCCGTGCGCAATGCCTGGGCCGGGCTGGTGGCGGCGGGCCGCAATGACGAAGCGCCCTTCGTGGCCGGGCTCAACAAGACCAGCCGCGACCACACCCGCACGCCCATGCAGTGGACCGCCGGCGCCAATGCCGGTTTTTCCACCGGCAAGCCTTGGCTCGCGGTCAACCCGAACGCGGCCCAGATCAATGCCGAGGCGGCGCTCGCCGATGGAGGCTCGATCTATCACTACGTCAAGGCACTGACCGCGCTTCGCCCGCAGCACCTGGCGCTGATCTATGGCGATTACGCCGATCTGGCGCCCGATCATGAGCAGCTTTTCGCCTATACCCGCACGCTAGGCGACGCAAAAATCCTGGTGGCGCTCAACTTCTCACGCAAGCCGGTGGAGTTCGCGGTGCCGGGCGGCAGCGGTAGGGTGCTTTTGGCCAATGACGCAGTGCCTAAGGCGGTAGACGGAACGCTGACCCTGCCGGGCTGGGGGGCCCGGATCATCAAGCTGGGCTAAGGCCAAGGCGCAGCGTCGCGCGCTGTTTGCAGGCGTCGACCCTCCGGGTCGGCGCCTGTTTCATATGCACTACCGATGGGTGTTCCATATCTGGGATAGGGGGAGGGCAGGGTGCCGGTTTAGCATGGGGCCAAGTTGAGGAGGCTCATCATGGCGCCTGTAGGCCCACACATTCTGGTCATCAATCCGAGCAGTTCGGTTCCCATGACTGCTGCCATATCCGCAGGGCTGGATGGGTTCCGCACGCCCCACGGTCCGACCATCGAATGCCTGCGCATCCCCGAAGGGCCGCTCACCATCGGCACCGAGGCGGAAATCCTGAGTTCGGGATTGCAGGTCGGCGCTTTCGTGGCCCAGCGTCCCGATGCCGACGCGGTGGTGATTGCGTGCTACGCTCAGCCCGGTCTGAACCACGCCCGTACCGTCACCCGCGCTCCCGTCATCGGCATTCAGGACGCGGCCGTGATGACAGCCATGACCATGGTGGACCGGTTCGGCGTTATCGCCTTGTCCCAGGCCTCGATCAATCGCCATTTGCGCCAGCTGCGCTGGCTGGGCGTGGAGCACAGGCTGGCGGGGGAAACCGTTCTGACGCGCACCGGCACCGACGAGGCCGGGCTTCCGGGCGATCTGGTCGCAGCTGGCGAGGAGTTGCGGTCCCTGGGCGCTCATGCGGTCATCTTCGGCTGTGCCAGCTTTGCGCCCTATCGTGAGGGCGTGGAACAGGCGCTCGGCCTGCCGGTCATCGATCCCACCCAAGCGGCCGTGGGCATCGCGCTGGGGCATGTCTGCCGCTCGCGCTGAGCGGCAGGATCCCCAATTCCTAACGCAGGCGGTGTTCGAGCCGGCTGATCAGCCGCACCAGCGGCCACAGCACCACCAGGTAAATCCCGGCCGCCACGATCAGCGGCGAAGAATTATAGGTCAAAGACCGCGCCAGGTCGGCCGAATGGAGCAGCTCGGGCACCGAGACCACGCTGGCCAGGGTGGTGAGCTTGACCAGTTCGATGGTGTTGGACAAGAGATCGGGCAAAACGTTGCGCACCGCTTGCGGGAAGGTAACGAAGGCAAAGGTCTGCCAGGCCGTCATGCCGGTGGAGCGAGCCGCCTCGGCCTGGCCCTTGGGCACGCTCTTCATGCCCGCCCGATAGATTTCGCCATAATAGCTGGACGCATTGAGGAAGAACGCTACCGCCACCGCGCCCATCGCCGGCACCTGCACGCCCAGAAACGGAATGCCCGCATAGACGAAGATGATCAGGACCAGAGGCGGGAAGGAGCGGAAGAAGTCGATGGCCATGAGCGTCGGCCAGCGCACCAGCCGGTAGCGCGAGGTGGCCAGCATCATGGTCAGAATGCCCCCGAGCACCCCGATGGGGATCAGCATCAGACACAGTAGCCCAGTCTGGATCAGCCCGGACCACAGCATGGGCCAGACCCGAGCAATCACCGCCCAGTTGAAGAATTCGGCCGCCAGCAGGTCCATCAGTGGTTGCCCCAGCTATAGCGGCGCTCGAGCAGGCGCGACGCCATGATCAGGGGGGCAAATACCACGACATACAGAAAGGCGCCCATGGTGAGCGGTGTGGCGTTGGACGACATGGAGAGCGCCGAGTTGGCCTGCCCCAGGATTTCGCTCACCCCGATGGCGCTGCCGAGCGCCAGATTCTTGGTGATCGATATGGTGCGGTTGGTGAGGGGCGGAATGGCAAGGCGCACCGCCTGGGGCATGACGACCATGAACAGGGTCTGGCCAAAGGTCATGCCGGTCGAGCGCGCGGCCATCCACTGGCCGGGGGGCACCGAGGTGATGCCGGCCCAGAACACTTCTTCGGAAAAAGCCGCCAGCACTGCGCCCAGCGCAATCCAGAGCACTACCAGGCTCGGCAAAACGATGCCCACATTGGGCAGGCCGAAAAACAGCACCAGGATGATGGCGAGCGGGGGCAGGGCGCGGAACACGTCCACAAAGATCAGGATCGGCACGTTGAGGGCTTTCCAGCCCAGCGTGCGCGCGGCCGCCAGCAGCATGCCCAGCGTAATGCCCGTAATCACCACGGCCACGCCGGCAAAAATCGTGACCCACAGACCCTCGAGCACTTGGGGCCAGTAGCGTGCCGCCACCTCGGCATTAAAGAAGGTAAAGACGAAGCGCTCCCAGCTTTCCATGGCTCTTACCTCAGTGTCGGGCCTGGCGCAGGAACTGCCTTGTGCGTTCGTGCTGGGCGGCGGTGAACATCTGCTCGGCGCTGCCCGCCTCGACCACCTGTCCACCTTCCAGAAACACCACGCGATCGGCCGCCTGGCGCGCGAAGTTCATTTCGTGGCTGGCAATCACCATGGTCATGCCGCGGTCGCGCAGCGCCTTGATCACGGCAAGCACGCTCTCGACAAGTTCGGGATCGAGCGCGGAGGTGGGTTCGTCCATCAGGATCAGCATGGGCTGCAGCGCCAAGGAGCGCGCAATGCCCACGCGTTGCTGCAGGCCGCCTGAAAGTTGAGCCGGATAGGCGGCTGCCTTTTCCACCATGCCCACCAGTTCGAGATTTTCCAGCGCCCGGGCTTCGGCATCGGCGCGGGTCATCTTCATCACCTGGCGCAGCGCCAGGGTGACGTTGCCCAGAACGGTCAAGTGCGGATAGAGGTTGAAGCTCTGGAACACCATGCCGATCTTGCGGCGCATCTGGTTGATGTCGGTGGCCTTGGCCAGAAGGTCGGTTCCATCGAGCCGTAACGTGCCGCTATCGGGCTCTTCGAGCCGGTTGCAGCAGCGCAGAAGCGTGCTTTTGCCCGAGCCCGAAGGGCCGATCAGAAACACCAGTTCACCCGCCTTGACCTGCAGGTCCACGCCCTTGAGCACTTCGGTCTGGCCGAAGGTCTTGCGGATCTGCAGGGCTTCCAGAAGGAAGCCCTGCGCCGTAGCGGTGCCGGTCGGCGTCAGCATGAGGGCGTGTGCTCGGTCGCATCGTAGCCGGCAACGCCGGGGGCACCATAGCCGGGATAGACGGTGGTGGTGGACGAACCTTCCTTGGGCTCGACCTCGAACCACTTGACATAAAGTTCGGTCAGCGTGCCGTCGATCTTCATGCATTCGAGCGCACCTTCGAGCGTGTTGCGCAGCTCGACACGATCGTTGCGGGTCGGCATGGACCAGGTAAGGCCGGTTTCATGGAGATAGGCGTTCTTGAGGCGCGGGTTGTTCTTGACCACCCAGGCCACTACGGTCGCGGCCGATACGTTGGCATAGGCGCGGCCGGCGAGAACCGCCTGCACCGCATCGGTGCTGGTGGCAAAGGACTCGACGGTCCAGTCATACTTTTCGGCGTTTTCGTTGACCCAGTTCTCGTAGATCGAGCCCTTCTGGACAGCAATGGTCTGCCCGGCCAGGTCCTCGAGCGCATTGACTTCCGGCTTGTCGGCCAAGGTCAGAAAGCGATAGTCGGCATCCACGAACCCTTCCATGAACAGCATCTGTTCGGCGCGCTCGGGGGTGATGGTGACCACCGCGGTGAGAAAATCGTAGGTGCCGGCCTGCAGCGCCGGGATGAGCCCTGCAAACTGGGTGCCTTCCACCTCGATCCCGCGACCGATGCGGCGCGAGATCTCATCGACCACATCGATGTTGAAGCCTTCCAGCCCGCCTTCGACCTTGGGCATGGCGTGGGGCGCGAAAGTGGCGTCGATGGCCGATTTCAGCGGGGCATCGTTCTGGGCGAGAGCGGGCGTGGCTACCAGGAACGCGGCACCCAGCAGCATGGCGAGTCGGTTGGAAAGCATGTCCTTACCCCTTTGTCCGGACGAAAATGCAGGGCCTCGAGAACCCGTTATTCGTTTGGCCCTGTGGCGCGGACGCCAAGGGCGGCAGCAAAGCCTATCCCAATGGCGAGAGTTGGAGATATCCCAAAAGCCGAACAGATTGTGCCTCTCATCCGGCCCGCTTAGAATTTTTGCCTAAGCTTTAGTCATGGCTGGAGACAAGGCCCGCGTCGGTCAGGATGTCGAGCGCGTCGCCTGCCGCTTTCTCACCCCCCGAGCCGCGCTTCCAGGCCAGGGTGAGCTGGATGTCATAGGCCGCGGGCAGGCCAAGGGCCGACATGCGCGTATCGGCCGGGCTGATTGCCCATTGCGGCATCAGGGCGACGTAGCCGTGCTCGACCACCAGATTGGCGATGACTGGAATGGAATCCACTTCCACAAAGGCGAGTTCGGCGCGCTCGGCGGGGTCCAGCACATCCCCGATCAGCCGCACGAATTTCTGGCGCAGGCCGCTCTTGAGGCTCGGCAGCGCAATGGGAGTGCCCATCAGCAAGCGGCGCAGGTCGTGAGCGTGGCTCGCCAGCACCTCGGGCGCCCCCACCAGCGACAGGCCCGATCCCGAAAGCACCCTGTAATCGACCCCCGGTGGCACTTCGGTGGTGTCGAGCAGAACCACGTCGTAAAGACGGCTGCTCAGACCGCTCAGCAATTCCTCGGCATTGGTGCTCGAAATGTAGAGCGGATGGCGCGGATGTCGGCGCATCCATTCCGATGCCAGGGCCGCCAGGAGCTTGGCGATGCGGCTTTCTCGCCCCAAGGGCGTCACCGAGCCGATGCGCGTCATGGCGCTGGCGCGGCGGAACCGATCTCCCGCCTGGTCCGATATGGTCAGCCAGACCTTTTCGATCTCTTTGCTGAGAGCCAGGAAGCGCTCGCCCGCCGGGGTGGGCACGGCCCCCGAGGCGGTACGCTCGAGCAGCGTCAGCCCCAGATCCTGCTCCAGGCTCCGGATCTGCCGGGTCAGTTGCGGCTGGCCAATGCCGATCTGGGTGGCGGCGCTGCGAATGCTGCCGGTGCGCGCCACTACGATGAAGCGCGACAGAGCCAGAAGCGAAATCGACATGCGGGCCGCCTGCCTGTGCAGCGGCCCGGCATGGGCGGGCGCGGCCAGCGCGGCCAGCGCGAGCACCAGTTCGGCGCCGTGCGAGAGTTCGCGTCCCAGTCTGCGCCCTTCCAGCGTGGGCTGGGTGCGGTTGCCCGAGGTGGTGGTGAGCGGTGTCGCGATATGGGATTGCAGGCGCGAGAGTGCCGCCGAAACGCTGGCCACCGGACGATCGAGCTCCCGCGCCGTCTCGCGTACGCCGCCCAGCGACAGTACGTGATGGGCGATCAAGAGCGTGGCAACGTCCATCTGGCCTCCGGCTTGGACAGGCTTGGCCTGTTCACGATATGGGATATCCCGACGCTTCACAAACCCTCGTATCGTTTTCCCATTCCGGCGCCGTCGCTCAATGCTTCGGCAAAAGGCAAAGGGGTTTATGGACGTGTCCCATTCCGATCTGGTGCCGAACGGAACGCTGGTCTTGCCTTGGCGTACACCGCCTGCTGACATGCGTCCGCCGGCCGGCTGGCCGCTGGGAGACATGGGATCATGACGTCAAATCTTGCAGTCAACGCCCAGCGCATTGCGGCCGACATCGATGCGCTGGCCGCAATCACCGAGCCCGATCGCCCTTGGACGCGGCGGGCCTTCACCCCGAAATTTCTCGAAGGCCGCGCCTGGCTGACCGAGCGCTTTGCGGCGGCGGGGCTCGAAACCCGGATCGATGCAGCCGGCAATCTCATTGGGCGGCGCGCCGGCACCGAGCCGGGGCTGGGTACCATCATGGTGGGCTCTCATTCCGATACCGTGCCCGAGGGCGGGCGGTTCGACGGCATTGCCGGGGTCGTGGCCGGGCTGGAGCTGGCCCGAGCGCTGGCTGACGGCGGGGTTGCCCTGCGCCACGACCTGGAGGTGGTGGATTTCCTGGCCGAGGAAGTGTCGATCTTCGGCGTCTCCTGCGTTGGCAGCCGCGGCCTGTGCGGCCTGCGCCCGGCCCAGTGGCTGGATCGGCGCGTCGACGAGCTGACCCTGGCGCAGGGCATCGCAGAGGTCGGGGGCGATCCGGGTGTGCTGGCGCCTCGCACCGACATTGCCGCATTTCTGGAGCTGCATATCGAGCAGGGCCCGGTGCTCGAGGACGAGGGGATCGACGTGGGGGTGGTTACCGCCATTGCCGGAATCACCCGCATCGAGATCATTGTGACCGGGCAGGCCGATCACGCCGGGACCACGCCCATGGACCTGCGCCGGGATGCGCTGACTACGGCAGCCCGGCTGGTGCTCGACGTCGAAGCGCTGGCCCAAGACTATGCGCGCGGGCCCGGCCACTTCACAGCCACGGTGGGCGAATTCGCCATGGAGCCCAATGCAGCCAATGTGGTGCCGGCCCATGTGCGCCTTCTGATCGATGCGCGGGCCGAGGACCGCGCTCAGATGGAGCAGTTCCTCGCCCATCTGGTGGACGTTGCGGCGCGGCGCGGCGCGGAGGGCAGGGCCTCAGTTGGTACTCCTGTGGTGATCTCGGACAATCTGCCCGCACCTAGCGATGGACTGATCATGGCCGCGCTCGATGCCAGTTGCGCTACGGTGGGCGCCAGCCATCGCCGCATGGCTTCGGGCGCCGGGCACGATACGGCCTGGATGACGCGGATCACACGGGCGGGCATGATCTTCGTGCCCTGCCAGGGCGGCCGCAGCCACGCACCGGAAGAGTTTGCCGAAACACAAGACATCGCGCTGGGCACCGCCGTGCTCTTGAATGCCGTACAACGCCTGGACAAGGAGCTGGACTGATGGGACGCATCCTCACCGAAAAAGACGTGGAACCGGCCGTCAAGGGCGGCTCGGTCTATGCAGCCGGCGGCGGCGGCTGGGCCGATCACGGCCGCATGCTGGGCTATGCGGCCGTCGGCGTGGGCCAGCCCGAACTGGTCGATATTTCCGAGCTCAATGACGACGACTGGATCGCCACCGCCGCCGCCATCGGTGCTCCAGCTTCCACAACGGCTTGGGAAATGCGCGGCATCGACTATATCAAGGCCGTGCAATTGCTCCAGGAGGCCTTGGGCGCAAAGCTCACCGGCCTCATCATCGGGCAGAATGGGCGCTCCTCCACCCTCAATGCCTGGTTGCCTTCGGCCGTGCTGGGCACCAAGGTGGTGGATGCCGTGGGCGACGTGCGCGCCCATCCCACCGGCGACATGGGCTCGATGGGCTTGGCCGCGCTGCCCGACCAGATGATCCAGACCGCCGTGGGCGGCAATCGCGCCGAGAACCGCTATATCGAGCTGGTGGTGCGCGGCGCGACCGCCAAGGTCTCCCCCGTGCTGCGCACGGCCTCTGACCAGTCGGGCGGCTTCATCGCCTCGTGCCGCAACCCGGTACGTGCCTCCTATGTGCGCCAGCACGCGGCACTGGGCGGCATCTCGCTCGCGCTCAAGCTGGGCGAAGCCATCATGGCCGCCGAAGCCAAGGGCGGCAGCGCCGTCATCGATGCCATCGTGGCTACCACCGGCGGCTCGATCCTGGCCCAGGGGACTATTTCGGCCAAAGACATGGTCTATACCAAGGACGCCTTCGACATCGGCACGTTGACGTTGGGCCAGGGCGACAAGGCCGTGACCCTTCACGTCATGAACGAGTATATGGCCGTCGAAGACCAGCAAGGCACGCGCCTAGCCACCTTCCCCGACGTCATCACCACCCTCAACACGCAAGGCGAACCGCTAAGCGTGGGGCAGATCGAGCCGGGTATGGAAATCTTCGTGCTGCATGTGCCCAAGACCATGATCCCCTTGTCATCCTCGGTTTTGGACCCCACGGTCTATCCTTATGTCGAGGACCAGATGGGCATCGTGCTGGCCAAATACGCGCTCGCCTGAGCCCAGCCGCCCTGCCTGCCAGACCATTGCCGGGAACATTGACCATGCCCACGCCCAATCCACGCCATCCCAATTTCCCCATTCCCGGCGGGCCTGAGCTGCGCGCCAAGGGCTGGCGCCAGGAGGGGCTGCTGCGGCTGTTGGAAAACGTGCTGGCGGTGGGCGAGGACCCTGAGCGGCTGGTGGTCTATGCCGCACTGGGCAAGGCAGCCCGCAACTGGCAGAGCCACAAGGCCATCGTGGCCACGCTGTTGTCCATGGACGAGGACCAGACCCTGATCATCCAGTCGGGCAAGCCCATCGGCCTGCTCAAGACCCATGCCAAGGCCCCCTTGGTCATCATGGCCAATTGCAACATCGTGGGGCAGTGGGCCAAGGCCGAGATCTTTTACGAACTCGAGCAGAAGGGGCTGATCTGCTGGGGCGGGCTGACGGCGGGGGCCTGGCAATATATCGGCAGCCAGGGCGTCATCCAGGGCACCTATGAGATCTTCATGCGCATCGCCGAGAACCGCTTTGGCGGCGATCTGGCGGGCCGCTTCATCCTCACCGCTGGCCTAGGCGGCATGGGTGGGGCCCAGCCGCTGGCCGGGCGTATGGCGGGTGCTGCGATCTTGTGCATCGACATCGATGCCGAGCGGGCCCGCAAGCGGCACGAGATCGGCTATCTCGAAACCATCGCCACCGATCTCGACCAGGCCCTGGATCTCGTCGCCCACGCAGTGCGCGAGAAGCGCGCCACCTCGATCGGCCTGGTCGGCAATGCCGCCGAGCTCTATCCCGAAATCGTCCGGCGCGGCATCGTTCCCGACATCGTCACCGACCAGACTTCGGCTCATGATCTGGTCTATGGCTATGTGCCCAAGGGCATGAGCCTCGATGAGGTCAAGCGCCTGCGCACCGAAGGACAAGGGCAATTGATGGCCGCTGCCCGTGCCTCCATCGCCGATCACGTCAAGGCCATGCTCGACTTCCAGCAGGCCGGGGCCGAGGTGTTCGACAACGGCAATCTCATCCGCACTCAGGCCAGGGCCGCAGGCATCGAAAACGCCTTCGACATCAAGATCTTCACCGAGGCCTATCTGCGCCCGCTCTTTGCCCGGGCCATCGGGCCGTTCCGCTGGATGGCGCTTTCGGGCGAGCCCGCCGACATTGCGCGCATCGACGATCTGGTGCTCGAGATGTTCCCCGACAACACGATTGTCACCAACTGGATCAAGCTCGCTCGCCACTATGTGCCCTTCGAAGGCCTGCCGGCGCGCATTGCCTGGCTGGGCCATGGCGAGCGCACGGCGCTGGCGCGGGCCGTCAACGAGCTGGTGGCCAAGGGCGAGCTGCGTGGGCCGGTCGCTTTTTCGCGCGATCATCTGGACGCCGGAGCCATGGCCCATCCCAACATCATGACCGAGCGCATGGCCGATGGCTCGGATGCCATTGCGGACTGGCCGCTGCTCGATGCCATGCTGATGTGCTCGTCCATGGCCGATCTGGTGGTGATCCATTCGGGCGGCGGCGGCTATGCCGGCTACATGACCTCTGCCGGGGTGACCCTGGTGGCCGACGGCACGCCCGAGGGCGATGAGCGCCTGCTCCATGCGCTCGACAACGACACGGCGCTGGGCGTGATGCGCTATGCCGATGCCGGCTATCCCGAAGCGCTCGACGAGGTCGAAAAACGCGGCATCGGCCATCTCAAGCTCTGACGGGCGTCAGGCACACCTGCGGCATCATTTGAGGCAAACTGAAGGCAGCCAGCCCACGCAGCCGTGATCGCGCGGTGCGGGCGGCTGGGGTTACGCTTAATCCCATCTTAACCGACATCTCTAAAATGAAGGCATCGGGGTGAGGCTGGCCGCATTGAGGCCAGCTTTGCGACGACACTGTGCGCCAGAAATTTTCGAGAGGTCATGTCATGTTGAGCGTCAAAACCTCGCTTTCGTCCAAATCCCGCCTGCTCGCCGGCCTGTTGGTCGCGGCCTTGGCGTTGACGCCGGTGCAGCCTGCCATGGCCAGCACCGCCAGCTTTCTGGCCGGCCTCTGGCCCGAGGCACAGGCACAGGGCGTATCGCGGCGCACCTTCGATGCGGCACTGGGCAATTTCACGCCCAGTCAACGCATTCTCGATCTGACCAAAGCGCAGCCCGAATTCACCTCCACCGTGGCTGACTACATCAACAAGCGCGTCACGGCAGGGCAGGTGTCGACCGGCCGCAGCATGGCAGGGGAGTGGGCCCAGACCCTGGCTTCGGTGGAAGCGCGCTATGGCGTGAGCAAGGAGGCGGTGCTGGCGATCTGGGGCATGGAAACCAGCTTTGGCGGCTTCATGGGCGGCTCCAACACCATTACGGCCTTGGCCACCCTCACCTATGGCGGCTACCGCACCGAGTTTTTCCGCAAGGAACTGCTTACGGCGCTGCGCATCCTGTCGGACGGGCATGTCGCGCCCTCGGAGATGGTCGGCTCGTGGGCCGGCGCCATGGGCCATACCCAGTTCATGCCCTCCAGCTTCATGGCCTATGCCGTCGATCATAACGGCGATGGCCGCGCCGATATCTGGAAGTCGGTGCCCGACGCGCTGGCCTCCACCGCCAATTACCTCAAGCAACATGGCTGGCGCACCGGCGAGACCTGGGGCTATGAAGTCAAGCTGCCGCGCGGCTTCGATTTTTCCAGGGCCTACCAGATCGAAACGGCCACCGTGTCCGAATGGCAAGCCATGGGCATAAGCCGGCCCTCGGGTCGCGATTTCCCCCGGCCCACAGACCGCGCCCGCCTGTATCTGCCCGCAGGTGGCGATGGTCCTGCCTTCCTGGTCCTGCCCAATTTCGACGTGATCAAGCGCTACAACAATTCCAACAGCTATGCGCTGGCCGTGGGCCATCTGGCCGATCGCATCATCGGGGGCGGCCAGTTCGCCACCAACTGGCCGGCCAACGACTCCTCGCTGACCAAGTCCGAACGCCAGGAAGTGCAGATCCTGCTGGCCCGGCACGGTTACGACGTCGGTTCCCCCGACGGGGTCATCGGCCCCAAGAGCCGGAACGCCATCATGGCCTTCCAGCAAAAGGCCGGCCTGACCGCCGACGGCTTCGCCTCGGGCCGCCTGCTGCGCAGCCTGCGGTGAGCCTGGCGGCTCACTCAGCCTGCTGATCTGGCGGGAAGGGCGTTCCCTTGCAGCGCGATTGCGCTAAAGAGGGGCGTCCTTTTGCCATTCTGATCCTGGGTTGACCATGTCCAAGCACCCCGCGCCGAACGACCTCCTGTCAAACGCGATTGCGCTGCACCAGCAAGGCCAGATCGAGCAGGCCAAGGCATACTATGGCGAAGTGCTCAGGCGGGCGCCACGCAATGCGGAAGCGCTGCACCTGCTGGGCATGGCCGAACACCAGAGCAGAAATCCCGAGCGGGCTCTGGACCTGGTGCGCCGGGCCATAAAGTTGGCGCCAGCCAATCCCGCCTACCATGCCAATCTGGCGGTTATTCTGCTCAATCAGGGTGAGCTCAAGGCGGCCTCTGAAGCCTGCGAACGCGCCATCGGCCTCAAATCCGACTATGCCGAAGCGCTTAACAATCTAGGCCTGATCAGGCGCGAACAGGAGCGCCATGAAGATGCTGCCGCCTGCTTTGCCAAAGCCATAGAAATCAATCCCGAAAAGCCGGGCATGCACATCAACCTGGGCAATGCCTATAAGGAACTCAAACTCTTTCCGGATGCCATAGCGGCCTATCTCGGCGCCCTGGACATCAAGCCGGATTCGGTCGAAGCGCATCTGAGTCTGGCCAATGCCTATAAAGAAAACAATGAACGCGCCAAGGCGCTGGAGCACTACTTCAAGGCACGGGAACTGCGGCCGCAATTTATCGGCGCGCATTCTGATCTGGCTTCGGTCCTGGCCGAATTCGGGCGGGTGGACGAGGGTCTCGATAGCTACAGGAAAGCGTTGGCGATCGCTCCAGGCCATGTGCCGCTCTATAGCGGCTTGCTGTTCGTGATGAACTATAGCTCCGCCGTTCCTACCGAGACGCTGATCGAGACGTCCTTGGCCCATCCGGGAAATGCGCTGACCCCGGCGGTGATTGAACCCTACGGCAATGATCGCGATCCGGATCGCCCCCTGCGCATCGGGATGGTCTCAGGCGACCTCAAATCCCATCCAGTCAGCCAGTTCCTCAAGACCATGCTGCCTGAGGTGGATCAGGACCAATACACGCTTTATGCCTATGCGACTTCGCGCACCAAAGATCCGGTGACGGCCGAAATGCACAAGGTGTTCAGCCACTGGCGCCATGTGCCGTCATTTGATGACGACAAGCTGGTGGCTCAGATTCGGTCCGATGAGATTGACGTGGTGGTCGACCTTTCGGGTCATACGGGAGAAAATCGGCTGACCATGTTCGCCAAGAAGCCGGCGCCCGTGAGCGTTACCTGGTTGGGCTATTCGGGCACCACCGGCGTCAAGGCGATCGACTATATCCTGGCCGATCGCTGGGTCGCGCCTGAGGGTAGCGACTGGCAGTTCGCCGAGCAGCCCTATCGGCTGCCCGACAGCTATCTGTGCTTTTCGCCCCCCAGCTTGGAGGTTCCCGTGGAACCCCTGGCTGCGTTGAGCAATGGCTATGTGACCTTTGGGTGCTTCAACAATCTCAACAAGGTGAGTGACGCCACAATTGCCTGCTGGGCGGATGTGCTTCGTGCCGTACCCACCAGCAAGCTGCTGCTCAAATCCGGCCCGCTCCGCGACGAAACGTTGAAGGCGCGTACGCTTGAGCGCTTCGCGGAGCAGGGCATCGGCGCCGAGCGGCTCGAACTGATGACTTCGGTGTCTGACAGCGCCGGTCATTTAGCCACTTACAACCGCGTCGACATCGCCTTGGACCCGTTCCCCTATAACGGCACCACCACCACGGCCGAGGCCTTGTGGATGGGAGTTCCGGTGCTGACCCTGGCTGGCGATCGCTTCATAGCGCGGGTGGGGGTGAGCCTGGTTGAAACCATGGGCATGGGCGATTGGGTGGCGACCGACACCGGCGACTATGTCGCCAAGGCCGTTCAGTTCGCTGCCGACGTTGAGGGCCTTGCCGGGATCAAAGCTGGGATAAGGGCGCGGTTTCTCGCGTCGCCCCTCTGCGATGCACCGCGCTTCGCCCGCAATCTTGAAGGTGCGTTCCGGCACATGTGGCGCGACTGGTGTGCGCAGGGATGACTTTGCGGCCCAAAAACGTTCACGTATTGGTGTGCCGTCAAATCACGGGCACAGTCCGCCCCTAGAGCATCCGGGCCGCCTTTGGAGTGACATGATGTTGAACGTTGTCTTGATGCGCCTGCGATTGGTCCTTTTGGCTGTGCTGTTGGGGGCGGGGTTGGCGCCGAGCAGTGCCTGGGCCATTTCGCTTATGGACCCGCTCAACATTGCCCAGGCTGTGGACCAGAACGTGGTCAAATTGGGCGATGGCGTGCCGTTTGGCGATTTGCCTCGCCTCAAGCTCGACGTCTATGCGCCACAAAATCCGAGCGGGGATGCCCCTGTGGTGATGTTCATCTATGGCGGCGCCTGGAGCCGGGGCGAGCGGGGCGAGTATGAGTTTGCCGGGCGGGCCCTGGCAGCGCGCGGGTTCGTGGCCGTAGTGCCCGATTACCGCGTGGTCCCTGCGGCGCGTTATCCCGATTTTCTCTATGACAACGCCAAGGCGGTCAAATGGATCGAGGACAACATTGCGCGCTATGGCGGCGATGCCAACCGGCTGTTTCTGGCCGGCCATTCTGCCGGTGCTTATAATGCGGTGATGCTGGGGCTCGATTCCTCGTTCCTGCGCGACATGGGCGCTACGGTCAAGATCCGCGGCGTGGCCGGGTTGGCCGGGCCTTATGATTTTTACCCCTTCGAATTTGGCGAAGTTACCCAGGCCTTCGGCGATGCGCCCAACCCGCAAGGCACCCAGCCGATCAACCTGGTCACTGCCGACGCGCCCCCGATGTTCCTGGCCACCGGCACGTCCGACCCGATCGTGCGTCCGCGCAATACCGGTGTGCTGGCCGCCAAGCTCAAGCAGGCGGGCATCTGGGTCACCGAGAAATATTACGATGGCATCGGCCATATGGAGGCGGTTACCTCCATGGGCGCCATGCTGCGCTGGCGGGCTCCCGTGCTCGATGACATGGTGTTCTTCTTTTCGAGCTTTGGCGCCTTCCCCAGCGGGCAGCCGCGCGTGGCCGTGGTGCCCGAGCCTGCGGCAGGGGTCGAAGAGCCCGTTGCGGGCGTAACCGAGTCCATGCAGGACATCGCCAAGCAGATGGACGCGCTGCTCAGCCCGCTGTCCCAGTAGGCAAAAGGCGGGGTAGATCCCCGCCATTTTTACGTCTGTTCGATTTCCACCGCGGCCGCCGAGCGTCGGCTTGGGCCGTGAAATACCGCTTCGATATTGTTGCCATCCGGATCGAGCAGGAAAGCCGCATAATAGCCGGGGTGATACGGGCGCTCGCCCGGCCCGCCATTGTCGCGCCCACCCGCTGCCAGGCCCGCCGCATAAACGGCGTCCACCATGGCACGATCACGCGCCTGGAAGGCCAGATGCACGCGCGAAGGCGTTACCCCCGGTTCGAGACCGGACACGAACAGCTCGTCGACCTGGAAATAGCCATTCCCGACATTGCAATCGCAAGACCCAGTGTTTCCAGCAGCGCCGTATAGAAGCGCTTGGAGGCCTCGACGTCGGCGACACGCAGGTGGACGTGATCGATGAGCCGGCCGGTATGCCAAGTCATCCTGCATCTCCTAAAATGAAAGCGGCCCCGCAGGGCCGCTGAACATTATTCCGCTTCGTTGGCCGGAGCCGCGTTGAGGTGGCCGTAATTTTCCACCCCGATACGATTGAGCAGATCGAGCTGGGTTTCGAGGAAGTCGATGTGGCCCTCCTCGTCGGCCAAGAGCTCGTCGAACAATTCCTTGCTCACATAGTCGCGCAATTCCGAGCACAGCTCGCGCGCGGCGCGGTAGGCGGTGCGTGCATCGTACTCGCCAGCCAGATCCGCTTCGAGCACTTCTTTGATGTTCTGCCCGATGCGCAGGGGCGCGACGCGCTGCAGGTTGGGATGGCCTTCCAAAAAGATGATGCGCTCGATCAGCCGGTCGGCGTGATGCATCTCCTCGATCGATTCGGCGCGCTCCTTGGCGGCCAGCTTCTTGTAGCCCCAATCGTCCAGCAACCGGTAATGCACCCAGTACTGATTGACCGCTCCGAGCTCGAGGAACAATGCCTCGTTAAGCCGCTCGATTACCTGTGCTTCGCCTTTCACGTCCACCTCCTTTGCGCCGCGCATTGAGCGCGGCAAGCCGGGCCTGAACGTCGATCAGTTCGCCCGGGTTCCGAACCTTCTGGAGGTGGTAAGTCTCTGTTACGCGCGCGATAATGTCCACAATATTTGTCACGCACCCACAGCAGCGCCCGCGCTTTTCGAAGGCGCGATAGACCATGGCAGGCACGATGAGCTGCCAGGAATCCTCACGCAGGAAATCGAGAACGACCGCTTCGATTTCCTTCTCGCTGATAACGTTGCAGTGGCAAACCAACATGGCCGTCTGTCTCGTGTCATCGTCAGGCGGGCGCAATAAACGCGATCTCAAACCTGATTGTCAATGTCAGATAATGTCACAAGGCGGGGAGGGCAACATGCCTTTGGCCACGGGTGGAAACTTCTGGCGTGCCGGCGCGTAGTTGCAGGCAACTGCCAGAAAGCCCTAAAGTGCCCTCCACTCCGCTCACGCTTCTCAACGCCGTCCTGCCCAAGGACCTCGGCGCAAAGCGCTTGGCCGCTGACATCGCCTTTGGCCCCGATGCGCGCCAGCGGCTCGACGTCTATGGCCCAAGGGGCAAGAAAGCGGCTCCGGCCGTGCTGTTCATCTATGGCGGCTCGTGGATGGATGGCGAACGCATCAATTACAGCTTCGTGGGGCGGGCTTTGGCGGCCAAGGGGTTCGTGACGGTCATTGCCGATTACCGAATCCTGCCGGCCGCGCGCTACCCGGCCTTCATCGAAGATGGTGCAGCAGCCCTGGCGTGGATGGCGGACAATATCGCCCGGTTTGGCGGCGATCCGCAGCGGCTGGGTGTGGTCGGGCACTCGGCGGGCGCTTACAACGCGGCCATGCTCGCGCTGGCGCCGCAATTTCTGCACGCGCGCGGCCTTGAGGGGCGGATCGGGGCCATGGCAGGCCTATCGGGGCCCTATGATTTCTTTCCCTTCGACGTTCCCGCCACGCAGAAGACTTTCGGGAAGGTCGCCGACCCGCAAAGCACCCAGCCTGTCAATCTGGTTAGCCCAGCCGCGCCTCCCTTGTTCCTGGCAACAGGGGACAAGGACAGGACCGTTTATCCGCGCAACACCGTGCGGCTGGCGGACACGGCGCGGCGCGTGGGCGTACCGGTCGAGGAGCGTCATTATCCGGGGGTGGGACATGCGGGCCTGGTGCTGGCACTTGCCCTGCCGTTACGCTGGCATGCACCGGTGCTGGCCGACCTTGCGGCCTTCCTGCACCGACATCTGGGAAGCGCCTAGTCCTTGGTCAGCTGAGCGATCAGCGCCCGATCCGGGGAGAAGAACTCGCGCTGCAGGAGGAGGGCCACGATGACCGCCGTCATCGCCATGCACAAAAGCGGCGAGACGAACCAGGCCGCCGCGGGAATGGCGAAGTAGTAGGCCCGGATGCCGTTGTTGAAATTGCGCGCGGCATTGGTGTTGACGCGCGCAATGGTCATGATGTCGTCGGGCAGCACCTTTTCTCCCTCCCGGGTCATGGCGCCCAGGAGAATGCAGAAGTGGTTGAACTGACGCAGCGACAGGGTGAAGGCCAGAAAGGCCAGCCCGAACATGGTGATCAGCGCTACGATATGGATCTCAAGATCGAGCGAGGTGAGAGTGCCATGCAGGTCCTGCACCGCCCCCAGCACCGATGAAATCTGCCCGAACACGGCAAAGAGCGCCAGAATCAGCAGCACCGTAGTCGAGGCAAAGAACGATACCGAGCTCATCAGATTGCCCGACAAGATGGCATCGAGCGGCGTGTTGCGATGCACCGCATTGGCGACCCATCGCCGCCGCTGATGGCTCATGAGATTGGAGAGCGAGGGGCGGGAGCGCTCGAGCCAGGCCACGCACACGCCATAGAGCAGCCAGGCCCCCAGAGGAAACAGGCTTGCCAGTTGGGTCATGCCCCACGCCCCCATCATCTCAGTCATGCCGTTCTAGCCCCGCAAGCCACGCCTTGTCAGCAGCCTTGCGGCCGCGTTCCCAACTCCACCCGCGGCGCTCAGAAGGGCCGGGGGTGATCGCGGTGCAGCGCCTCGATATCGGCGAGCAGCTCGGCCGAAAGCGTGATCTCTGCGGCTGCGATGTTGGTCTTGAGCTGGTCCATGGTGGTGGCGCCGATGATGACCGAGGTCATGAACGGCTTGGTAAGGCAGAAGGCCAGACCCAGTTGCGCGATGTCCACGTCGTGGCGCTGCGCCAGGGTCAGGTACTTGCGGATCACGGGCTCCGAATGGGCATTGTTGCGCCACACTCCGCCTGAAATGGCACCGCGACTGCCCTGCGGCAGCACGCCGTCGAGATATTTGCCGGTCAGCGCGCCAGCGGCAAGCGCCGAATAGGCCAGCAGCCCGACGTTCTCGTAATGGGCCAGCTCGGCCAGATCGTGATCGAACTGGCGCTTGAGCAGGCCATATTCATTTTGCACCGAAACCAGGCGCGGCAGCCCGTGCTGTTCGGCTAGGCGCAGATATTGCATGATGCCCCAGGCGCTTTCGTTGGAAACGCCCACATGGCGGATCTTGCCTTCATCGACCAGCGTCTTGAGCTCAGTGAGAAGTCCGTGCAGCGTTTCCAGGACTTGGGCGCCATCCTCGGTTTCAGGGTGGAAATCCCAGCCCTGATCGAAATGGTAGTGCGGGCGCGACGGCCAGTGGATCTGGTAGAGATCGACATAGTCGGTTTGCAGGCGCCGGAGGCTGCCCTCGAGTGCCTCGCGTACGGAACTTCCGGTGGCCGGGGCGCCGCCCCGGATCCAGGGCTGGTTGCGGCCCCCTGCGATCTTGCTCGCCAGCACCCAGCGGTCGCGCTGGCCCCGGCTCTTGAACCAGGTGCCGATATAGGTTTCGGTCAGTCCCTGCGTCTCGGCCCGGCCGGGAATGGGATACATTTCGGCGGTGTCCATGAAATTGACACCGGCATCCAGGGCATAGTCGATCTGGGCGTGTGCTTCGGCCTCGGTGTTTTGCTGGCCCCAGGTCATGGTGCCCAGGCAAATTTCGGTGACGGCCAGGTCGGTGCGGCCCAAAGCGTTGGTCTTCATCAAGAATTCACCCTTTCGCAAGCGGGGCGGACGGTAGCGGGGGCAGGGCGCTTGCGCAATGGGCTGCTGCGCAGGCCAGCTAGGCCTTGCCCGTCAAAGGGCGGAAAGGCCCCGGTGAAGGTTCAGACGATGGTGACCCGTTCGCACAGCTGATAGCCCCAGCCCCTGATGGCCCGGAACGGGCGGTCGCTGCCGCCGGCCTGTTTGAGCTTCTTGCCCAGCCGGAAGATGGCCACGTTCATGGCGCTGCGGCTCGAGGCGCGTTCGGTGCGCTCGAAGATTTCGAGCAATTGCCAGGCCTCCAGCCGCTGGTCGGGCGCCCTGACGAACGAGGTCAGAACGGCCGCTTCCTGAGCCGTCAGGCTGGCGCCGCCTTGCTGGCTCTTGAGGGTGAGCCCGTGCACGTCGATCACGAGGGTGGCTTCGGGGCTGGCCGGACGTAGCCGACGGCCCAGGGCATTGATGGCCGCACCCAGCTCGTCGAGTGAAACCGGCTTGGTCAGATAGATGTCTGCGCCGCTCTCATAGCCGATGGTCTTGTCGGACAGTCCCGACCGCGCCGTGACCATGATGATGCCGATGTCAGGCTGCACCTGACGCAGGCGGCGGCTGAGGCTGAGCCCATCCTCGCCCGGCAGGTTGAGATCGACCACCATCAGATCGATGCTGAGCACCGCATTCTGCTCGGAGACGGCCTCGGCGCAATCGAGCCCCACCACATGGTGCCCCTGATCTTCCAGCGCTGCCACCATGGCGCCGCGCAGATCGTCATTGTCCTCTACGACGGCGATGTTCAGCATGGCAGACTGAGGCTGAACCGGGCCTTCCCCGCAACTGCTTGATAGGTCACGTTTCCTCCATGGAGTTGGGCGATGCCGCGCACGATGTAGAGCCCCAGGCCCGAGCCGCTTTTGCTTTGGGCGCCGCGGCTGCGGTAAAACTTCTCGAACACCCGCTCCGCATCGGGCAGGCCTGCGCGCCCCGGCTGGTTTTCGATGTCCACCACCAGCCCTGCGCCGCCATCGGCTTTCGATGTCGTCACCGATACCCTAGTGCCGGCGGGCGAATATTTCAAAGCGTTGTCGACGAGATTGCCTAGCAGGATCTCGACCAGCAGACGATCGGCCGTGAGCGGCGGCAATTGCCCCAGATGCAGATCGAGCCGCTCGTTGTCGCAGCAGCGCTCGGCAACCTGCCTCACCATGGCATTGAGCTCGCAAGGCTCCATGCGCGGTTCGAGCCGGCCCTGATCGATCTGGTCGGCATAGCTGCAGCGTTCGATGATGTCGTTCATGTTGTCGAGCGCGGTATAGACCAGGCGGCGGGGCTCGCCCTGGGGGCGGATAGTGTCTAGAGCCAGCCGCGCCACGGCGAGGGGGGTCTTGAGCTCGTGGGTCAGCATGGCCAGGAACTGGCTCTGAATGTCGCTCTGGCGCCGCTCCATCTCGAGCTGCTGGCGCGTCAGCATCAGCTCCATTCCCGCCCTGATCCCCTGCTTGCGAATCTGGGTGGAACGAAGGTGCAGCAGGTAGAACATGGGCAGGGCCGAGAGCATGCCGTGCATCACCATGCCATAGAGATTCCACTGCGTGGCCGAGACCAGGCCCAGATAAGGCGCCATGGTGGCCAGCAAGGCAGCGGCCTGCAGGCCGTAAACCACGCGCAGCGTGACCCGGCCCGGCAGGGCATCGGCCGCAGCGGTGAACGCCACGCCCAGGAACATGGGCGCCGCCAGCAGAACGATCATGGCGTTCAGTTCCAGTGCTCCGCGCGTATAGCCCAACAGCAGCCCGGCCATGGCCAGCATGTCGAGCCCGATCAGCAGATCGCAGGCAAAAAGCGCGACCTTGGCAGGCCTGAACTGGGCAATCAGGGAACGGTGAAAGCACAGTGGTGCCACCGCCATCAGCAATACCAGCACGTTGGTGAGAGCGCTGGTGTTATCCCAATCGGGAAACAGCGGTGCCAGATAGCCCCAGATGCCGACGCAGTAGGCGATGCTGGAGATCTGCGAGAGGACGAAGAACCCGATGACGGCTTCGCGGCTGGCCATGAGTTCGTGGGCGCCCCAGGCCAGGATCCAGATCATTACCGTCAGGAAGGCGACATGGATCAAGGCCGTGTGGAAGTCGGCAAGATCGGCGCTTTCGGCGTCGATTGCTGCCACGTCGATGATGGTGGAACTGGTGGTGGTCAGGCGCAGATAATAGACGCTGCCGGACGGCTCGGGCTCGATGGCAAATGCCAGGCTGACCGATTGCACGTCGCGGCTGGCGTAAGCGACGGTATCGCCCGTGATCTGCGTGTGCCAACCGCCCGGTGTGTTTGGGTCGGGTGCATAAAGCACGATGGTGTCGAGAAAGGTGGGGCGGATGCGCAACACCACGGGTCCGCCATCGGTGGCGGGCAGCACCTTGATGCGCAGCCAATGGACGGCGCTGGTGTAGCCCGCCGAAAAAATGCCCTGGATCGGCTGATAGGTGCCGGCCAGAGCTTCAGAAAGCGTCAGTGCGCCCGACGGATCGGTGAGAACCGCGCGCTCGACGACATAGTCTTGCTGGGCCTGGGCCGGGCCGACCATGAGGACGCAAAGCAGCGCGCCGACCAACCAGGCGACCAGAACGCGTGACAGGGCAACGACGCGGCCTTCTAAGACCGAGGCGAGTGCCGTTGCCCTGTGACGACGTCGTGCCTGCCTCACCCGCCAGGCTCTAGCTTACGGCTCCCAGCGCGCGCAGGCGCTGCAAGCCTTGGCGACGGCTGCCGGCCACGACCCCGGTCAGCTCCGACACGGCCGTGGTGGGATCGTCCACCGGCTTGCCATCGCGCATGATCCGCTTGCCCGAGCTTTCCAGGATCTCGTAGACGGCCTTGGCATGGGTGACGTCGTCGCTGGCCTCGTCCTGGGCCAGCTTGGGCGCTACGATCCGGTCGAAGTGGGAGACGCCCACGGCCGAGCCCAGCACGGGGGCGGCGAGGAACCGGTGCGTGTCGTCCTTGCCGGCCAGTTCCGCCAGCACCTGGTTGAGCCGATGCGCCGGCTTGCGGTCTAGCGTGGCATGGTCGGAGCGGGCGGGCAGCACCACGCCATTATGCACCAGAATGTCGAGGACGGCGGGCACGTCGGCATCGGCCGTTCCCGCCGCCACTGCCTTGGCGCGCACTTCCCCCAGCGTGGTGGGGCCGGCTGACAGCGCGGCGAGGATGGAGTCGAGCACTTCGGGTTTGACGCGCGCGGTGCCGGCGGGGATCTGCCATTCCTCTGGCGCCGGATCGGGTCGGTCCAGCAGCATCAGCGTCAGGCCGTCATAGCGCTTGCGCGCGTCGGCTGCGCCGAGCTGGCTGGCGCCCTTGACATAGATGTCGCGGCGGAACTGCTTGTTGATGGCATAATCGCGCAACAGCTCGCGCATGGCCACGTCGGGTGCCGATTGCACGGTGTCCATCAGATCGGCGGGCACTGACAGGTTGAGCCGGTTTTCCCCGATGGTGGCCGAGGCCACGTAGCTGAGCTTGGCTTCCGAGAGATCGGCCATGGCCTGCGTCACGTAAAGCGGATGCCAGTCGCGATTGAGGAACTCGTGCGCGATATAGGCGGGGTCCTGGCTGCCCATGACCTCGACCCGCCGCTTGGCGCCGGGATTGGAGGCGACGAACCCGCTCTGCGCCTGGGCCAGCTTGGTCAGCACCGCACGTCCGGCGTTGACGCGCTTGAGCGTATCCCCGGTGCTGCGATCGGCCACCGCCTTGAGCATTTCGCGCAAAGGCGCCTGCGCCGACCAGCCCGGATAGGTGTTGTAGCTGACATAGGCCACGCCGCCCGGCACGAGGCGCTTGCGCAGGAATTCGTGGATGTCCTCGCGCACTTCTGCGCTCACCCAGCTATAGACCCCATGCAGGGCCACGATTTCGAAGGCATCGGGTACGCCATCGGTCATGCGGGCGGCATCGGCGAAGCTGGCTTCGAGGAAGGTGAGATTGGTCAGCCCCGCCTTTTGCGCCAAGGCGCGGGCCTCGCCGATATGGGCCGGATTGAAATCGATGCCCACGAAGGTGCAATCGGGATTTGCCGCTGCCAAGAGCGCCGTGCCATAGCCGCGCCCGCAACCGAGCTCGCAATAGTTCAGCCCCGACTGGCCAACGCCCGGCTGCCCGTTCAGCGCCAGCGCATAGTCGATCAGGGTAGGCGCCATCTCCCGGTAAAAGCCCAAGGTATAGGCGATGTCGCTTACATATCCCGACGCCCAGTTCGGATTGGCCATGAAGTTCCCCCTTGATCGGCACGAGGGACCGTCGCGGCCCCCGCCTGAGGCAGGTCTATCAAGAGCTTGTCCCCCGATCCAGTGCAAGCCGCAGCAAGTTTTGCCTCACTGTCAGGTCGGCCCGAAGCCAGAGTGCGTCTGCAACCCTGGGCGATCCGGCAGCGCCGGTGCGGCGTATCTGCCCGGTAGATGTCGATCCAGCCATGCTGCCGTGGAGCAAGCCGTGAACCGTCCCAATCGAATCGAGCCACTGCCCGGGCAGGAGAGCGTTTGGGATTATCCACGCCCGCCGCGACTTGAAGCCTTTGCAGGACGCGTGCAGATCGACTTTGCCCAGATGCGCATCGTCGATGCGCCAAATTGCTTCCGGGTGCTCGAAACCAGCCATCCGCCGGTCTACTACATCGCGCCCCAATACATTGCCCCTGGTGTGCTCGTGCCTGCCCAGGGCACCAGCATGTGCGAGTGGAAGGGGCGCGCCGATTACTTCGACGTTGTCGTCAACGGCCAGGTCGCACCCCGCGCAGCCTGGGGCTACACAGACCCCACCGATGCCTTTGCGCCCATTGCCGGCTTCGTGGCGTTTTATGCCGGCCCGATGGACCGCTGCACGATCGCTGGCGAAACCGTCACGCCCCAGCCGGGCGGCTTTTATGGCGGCTGGATCACCAAGGCCATCATCGGGCCGTTCAAGGGCCAGCCTGGCTCGAGGGGCTGGTGAGTGGCGACGCCCCGGGTGGAATCATGGGGCAGCTTTGGCCGTGCTGTGATGAGCTTGCGTCCTAGATGAGCAAACGCGTCGAAAAGCGAGACCTGCCGTCCAAGACGTGCGTCGTGTGCAACAGGCCATTCGTATGGCGGAAGAAATGGGCCAGGGTCTGGGCAGACGTGAAATATTGCTCGGATGCCTGTCGCACCCGCAGGCAGGGCTAGCCGGGGTCAGGTTTTGGTCGCAAGCCAGATGACGTGCCGTGCACCGCGACCGCCGGATCGGGCCCTGGTTTGCACTTCCTCGACGGCAAAGTTTGCGCTTTTCAGGCGTCGGGTGAACGAGGGGCTGGGGCCGGAAGACCAGACGGCCAGCACCCCGGCTGGGCGCAGGGCGGCGCGGCTGGCCTTGAGGCCCGGTGCGGCATAGAGCGTGTCGTTTTGCGCGCGGCTGACGCCCTCGGGGCCGTTGTCCACGTCGAGCAGGATGGCATCGTAGCCGAGCCGGGCTTCCGAGATCAGTCTGCCGACATCGGCAGTCACGATGCTGACCCGAGGATCGGCCAGGCACGTGCCGAACACCGGGGCCAGTGGCCCATGGGCCCAGGCGATCACCTCGGGCACCAGTTCGGCCACCACGATCCGAGCATCGAGTGCAAAAGCGGCAAGGGCTGCGCGCAGGGTAAAGCCCATGCCCAGCCCGCCAATGAGGATCGTGGGGCTGGGGCGCGGGCCCAGGCGCGCGGCGGTCAGTTCGGCCAGTGCCTGTTCGGAGCCGCTGAGCCGGCTGTTCATCAGCTCGTTGGTGCCCAGCATGATCGAGAACTCGTCGTCCCGGCGCATCAGGCGCAACTGGGTCGATCCACCCGGAACGTCGGCGGTGTCGAGGTGAACCCAGGGCTTCATTGCTGTACTCGGGGAAAGGCGGCAGCCTGCCTGCCAGATAAAAAAGGGGCGCCCAGCGGGCGCCCCAATGGACCGCGCATAGACAAGCCCCGATAAAACGGGGCCCTCATGCGCGCGCTGGTCATGTCGTTCGCAACGACAGTGCGGAAGCTTTGCCGCCTCCGCAGCAAACCGCCTAGTCGAGCAGCTTCAGATTGGTCGCCGATTCCTTGCCGTCACGACCGGTTTCGAGCTCGTACTCGACCTTGTCATTCTCATAGAGGCTTTCCAGGCCCGAACGCTGCACGGCCGAGATATGCACGAAGGCATCCTTGCCGCCGCTCTCGGGCGAAATGAAGCCGAAGCCCTTGGTGGTGTTGAAAAACTTGACGGTACCCTTGATGGCCATGGGAGTGGTCCTTTTAAGCTCTGGGACGAGCGGTTCCCCAGCCTGCGACATGCAGGCGGGATTGACGTTCGCAAGTGGTGGACCCCCGAAGCCGAATAGGAATCGGCGGCAGCAGCCGACTGGGCTGAAAACGTGTGCGCGCAAGATAGCGATAACCGGCCCGGCTGCAAGGGGGGACGCTGCGACTTCTGCATGTTCTGCGTGCATCTCTTCATCTTTGCACCCTTGCGCCGCTTGGATCGCGCCTGCCCTTGCGAACAAAATGAGAATACGGTCCCTTGGCGCAGCCCCAACAAGGATCGATTCGTGCCTGGTGATGCCGCCTATCTCGACACTCTCAACCCCCAGCAACGCCGGGCCGTCGAGCATGGGGTGGGCGATCCGGGGGCAGGGCCGCTGCTGGTGATCGCAGGCGCCGGGTCGGGCAAGACCAACACGCTGGCCCATCGGGTTGCCCATCTCATCGTCAACGGGGCCGATCCACGCCGCATTCTGCTGCTCACTTTTTCCCGACGGGCCGCGGCCGAGATGAGTCGCCGGGTGGAAACCATTGCAGGACGGGTGCTGGGCACCAGTTCGGGCGCGGTGACCCAGGCCCTGAGCTGGGCGGGCACGTTTCACGGCATCGGCGCGCGCCTCCTGCGCGACTATGCGCCCCATATCGGGCTCGATCCGGCCTTTACCATCCACGATCGGGAAGATTCGGCCGATCTGATGAACCTGGTGCGCCACGAACTGGCCCTGAGCGACATGGCCACGCGTTTTCCCACCAAGGCTACGTGCCTGGCAATCTATTCCAGGGTGGTCAACGCGCAGGCCGATCTGGATGAAACACTCAAGACGGTGTTTCCCTGGTGCGCCATGTGGTCGGCCCAGCTGCGCACCCTGTTCGGTGGCTATGTGGAGGCCAAGCAGCGCCAGAACGTACTCGATTACGACGACCTGCTGCTCTATTGGGCCGGGCTGATGGCCGAGCCAATGCTGGCCCGGCAGGTGGCCGACCAATTCGACCATGTGATGGTGGACGAATATCAGGACACCAACCGGCTGCAAGCCTGCGTGCTGTTATCCATGCGCCCGGACGGTCGCGGGCTGACGGTGGTAGGCGACGATGCCCAGTCGATCTATTCGTTCCGCGCTGCCACGGTGCGCAACATTCTCGATTTTCCGACCAGCTTCGAGCCACCGGCCCGGATCGTGACGCTCGACCGCAATTATCGTTCGACCCAGCCCATTCTGGCCGCGGCCAACGCCGTCATCGCGCAGGCCGCCGAGCGCTTTACCAAGAATTTGTGGTCCGAGCGCCAGGCCGAGGCGCGGCCGTGCCTGGTGACCGTCAAGGACCAGGACGATCAGGTGCGCTACATTGCCACCACCATCCTGCAAGCGCGCGAGGGGGGCACGCCGCTCAAGCAGCAGGCAGTGCTGTTTCGGACCTCAAGCCATTCGGGCCCGCTGGAAATCGAACTCACGCGGCGTAACATTCCTTTCGTCAAGTTCGGCGGCCTCAAATTCCTTGATGCCGCTCACATCAAGGACATGCTGGCCCTGTTGCGCTGGGCGGAGAATCCGCGCGACCGGGTGGCAGGCTTTCGCGTGCTGCAATTGCTGCCCGGCATCGGCCCGACCATTGCCGGACGGATCCTCGATGCCATCCAGACCGCCACGGACGCCGCCTGGGCCTTGGCGCAAGTGCCTGTGCCGAGCAAGACGGGCAAGAACTGGGCCGACCTCGTGGATTTGGTCACACGGCTTGCGGGGCGAGATATTGGCTGGCCGCTGGAGCTGGCCCATGTGCGCCACTGGTATCAGCCGCTGATGGAAGAGCGCTACGAGGAGGCGCAAACGCGGATTGCCGATATCGTGCAGCTCGAGCAGATCGCCGCCGGCTATGCCAGCCGCGAGAAGTTTTTGACCGAGCTGACGCTGGACCCGCCCGATGCGACCAGCGATCAATCGGGCGTGCCCATGCGCGACGAGGACTATCTGATCTTGTCCACCATCCATTCGGCCAAGGGGCAGGAATGGAAGTCGGTCTATGTGCTCAATGTCGTGGACGGCTGCATTCCGTCCGATCTGGGCACCGGGTCTGCCCACGAACTCGAGGAGGAGCGGCGCCTGCTCTACGTGGCCATGACGCGGGCCAAGGACGAGCTGCATCTGATGGTGCCGCAGCGCTTTTATGTCACCCAGCAGACCCGCAATGGTGACCGGCACATCTATGCCCAGCGCACCCGCTTCATTCCCCGCGCCATGACCACCCTGTTCGAGGACTTTTTCTGGCCCCCGCTGGCCCCGCGCCAGAGCGATCCGGCCACACCGCCCAAAGTGGCGGTGGATCTGGGCGCCAAGATGCGCGGCATGTGGTGAGGCGATAGTCCCCTGGGCGCGCGCCTAGACGCCGGTGATCATCGAGACGATCTCGTTCTTGTCGGTCTTGGCCGTCTCGCGAATGCCGATCTGCTTGCCGTGGCGCAGGACGCAAATGCGATCGGAAAGCCGGAACACCTGATCGAGCGAATGGCTGATGATCAGGATGCCGATATTGCGCGAGCGCAGCGTGGCGACGGTCTTTTCCACCTTGGCGGTTTCGGCCACGCCCAGGGCGGCGGTGGGTTCGTCCAGCAGGATCAGCTTGCGCGCCCAGCGCGTGGCGCGGGCAATGGCGATGCCCTGGCGCTGGCCGCCCGAGAGGTCGCGTATGGTCGCATGGGCGGAGGGGATGCGCACGTCCAGCTCCTTGACCAGCCTTTCGGTCTCTTCGATCATTGCCTTGCGATCGAGCAGGCGCAGCGGGCCGCGCGTCATTTCGCGGCCCAGGAACAGGTTCATATAGACCTGCTGCTGATCGGCCAGGGCCAGATCCTGATAGACGACCTCGATGCCGTGTTCGCGCGCCTTGGTGGCGCTGGACATGGCAATGGGCTCGCCATCGAGCCGGATCGTGCCCGAGCTGGGCGCATGCACCCCCGAGATGATTTTGATCAGGGTAGACTTGCCCGCGCCATTGTCGCCCACCAACGCAACGATCTCGCCGGGATGCACGTCGAGCGAAAAATCCTCGATGGCCACCACGCCGCCAAAGGTCTTGCGGATGTTTTGCAGTTCAAGCACCGGAGCGCTGGGTCTGTCGAGCATGAAAACCTCCTAGACCGGCCAGGCTTCGGGCTCGCCGAAGCCGTTCTCGATGCTTTCGATCTTGGGCGCTCCGCGTGAAAGGCCCGAAACGCCAACGATATAGGCGCGGGTGACGAAGGCCTGGCCACGAAAGCCGAAGACGGCCGTGTCGCCCGGGCGCGGCTTGTGCGCGCCTTGCGCATCGATCATGGCGTAATAGTCGATGGCCGACGGCGGCGGCACTTCGACTTCGAGCAGCGCATGGGCTGCAGTTGTAGGTTCGGGCGACACCAGCGCCTTGACCGGATAGTCGGGGAAAATCGGGTCGATATAAAAGCCGCCGCCAAAGCAATAGGCTTTGCCGTCCGACAGATGCGATACCTCGGTGAGATAAAGCACGGCGGGCAACTCGGGCAGGTCTTCCACCACATGCAGCGCCGTAGTCCCGTGCAGGCCATTGCCCGGCTCGCACTGGGTAGCGCCCGCTTCGGCCAGCCCCTGCAGCAGCACCGAAGATGTAGTGCCCGGCGCGTTGATTTCGATGTCGGAACGCCCCGCCTTGCGCAGCGCCTCGGCCGCCCGCGACAGGGTGGCCAGATTGGGCGTGGGTTTCACCTTGCGCGTGGCGTGATCGAACAGCAGGGCGGGGAAGGTAGTGATGCCGGCAAAGCGCCCGCCTTCGATCCCGTCCAGCGCGTCGGCCACCGCCACGACGTCGGCGGCTTGGAACCCGCCTTCATGCCCGCGATAGAAGGTGTCGCCCTCGGCCTTGATCCGCGCCAGAAGGTTCTGCCGATAGCCGGCCTTGCTGGCGGCAGCGGCTGCCTCATGGGCTTTTTCGGTGTTGAACACGGTCCAGTAGTCCGGGCGGAACTTTGCGGCAGCGGCATCGGCCTCAAACCGCGGCACCTGCGAGAGATGTCCCAGATGGCCCACCGGCATGCCGGCGCGATGGGTGGCGCGAGCGCAGGCCATGTCGACTGCCACGGCCTTCTGGATGCCGCCACGCTGCACGGCATGGCAAAAGCTCGAGGCGCGCCCCACCTGCTTGGTCATGGCATAGGTGGTCAGGCCATGCCGGTCGGCCTCGGTCTTGATTACGCGGGCGTTGGCTTCCACGGCGTCCAGATCGAGCACGTAGGAATTGGCGGGAATGGCGCCTTGCTGGTGCAGCGCCATGGCCGCTTCGACAAAGCCGGGATTGCGGCGGCGCAACAAATCGAGAAACATTCCAATTCTCCTCAGCGGCTCTTCTCGCGCAGCGACACCGCCACTGCCACGAGGATGATGAGACCGCGCACGATCATCTGGTCGGAAACGGAAAGCCCCATCAGGATGAGGCCATTGTTGAGCATGCCCATCAGCAGCGACCCCACCAGCGCACCGATGACGGAGCCCTTGCCACCATTGAGCAGCGTGCCGCCCACGATCACGGCGGCGATCACCGTCATCAGGTCGGTTTCGCCCAGCGTGTATTTGGCGGCCTGCAGGCGGCCCGCATAGAGCAGCCCGGCCAGGCCTGCCAGGCCTCCCCCGATCATGAAAACAGTGAGCCGAACGCGGGTGACCTTGATGCCGCTGACCTGGGCAGCGCGCGCATTGTCGCCGGTCGCCAGCACATGCGCGCCGAACCGCGTCTGACGATAGACCACATGGCCCGCCGCAACGGCCACCACTGTCCAGATCACCAGCGAGGGGATGCCGAACAGGCTGCCCGATCCGAAAATGCCGGTAAAGAGCGGGTCCGTCACCGGGATCGAGCGCAATTGCGTCAGCGAACGCGCGATACCTGCGACCAAGCCCATGGTGGCGAGCGTCACCAGGAACGAGGGCAGGCGCAGCCAAGCCACCAGCGCACCATTGATCGCACCGATCAGCAGCCCCGCGCCGATGCCGGCGGCCAAACCCACAGGCACGGCAAAGGCCGGCATGGCCGCCATGGCCATGGCCGCGCACAGGGCCGATACGGCCACTGTCGAGCCAAAGGACAGATCGATTTCGCCCGAGGACAGCACGAACACCAGCCCGATGGCCATGATGGTGGCCGGCGCGGTCTGAAGCAGGATGTTGACCAGGTTGCGCTGGGTGAGAAAGCCGCTGTCGCGCAAAACGATGGCAAAGAACAGGAAGATCGCCAGAAAGCCGATATAGACCACGTATTGCTGCAGGTTGATCCTGGCGAGCATCGTCTTGAGCGGGCTGGCCGCGGGTGCGGCGGTGCTGTTGGCAGACATGGCGGGTCCCTGCTGGAGCTTTACGGGCCGGGCAGGGCACAAAGGCCCCGCCCGGCGTAGTCTATTTTACTGCGCGCTCAGCACCGAAGCCGGGGCATCGCGATGGAGCGACTGCTGCCAGCCTTCGGCGACGGTGTCGGCGGTCACGGTCAGGGCCGGCGCCACGATGAAGGCGGGAACGTCCTGGCCCAGAAGGCCTTTGAGGCCTGCCGCCGCCATGGCGCGGCCCAGCTCATAGGCCTCGTCTGCCACCAGGCCCACCACATTGCCGCCGCGCACCATGTCGAGCGCGACCGGCTCGGAGAGGTCGAGGGTCACGATCTTGGTGTCGGTGTTGCCAGCGGCGCGTAGCGCGGCCAAAACGCCGTCCGCCGGTTCGGCCCAGGTCACGTAGATGCCGTCCAGATCGGGGTTCTGCAGCAGCATTGCGCTGGCCAGTTCCTCGGCGCGGGCCGGATCTGTGATGCCCTGTTCGGCCACGATCTCGATATTGGGATAATCGCTCTCGATCACGCTCTTGAAGGCGTTGTCGCGCTGATTGGTGACGTAATAATCCGCATCGTGGAAGATCCAGCCCACCTTGCCTTCACCGCCGATGGCGGCGGCCAGGGTGTCGGCGGCCTGCTTGCCCATCTGGAACAGATCGTCGGTGACGATGGCGGCATAGTCGGTGCCGTGCACGTAGCCTGCGGGCAGGTTGGAGAGGAACACCAGCTCCACCCCGTCGGCGACGGCGGTGCGGAAGGCTTCCGCCGAGGTCACCGGATCGACGGGGAGGGACAGGATGACGTTGGGCTGTGCGACCAGCGCCGTCTCGATATCCGAGCGCTGCTTGGCGGCATCGAACCCGGCATCGGTGGTGGCGACGACCTCGACGCCGGCGCGAGCGAACTCATCGGCGGCCCCGGCCGAAACCGCGTTCACGAAATCGGACGAGGTGTGCCAGAGCAGGGCCGCCTTATAGCCTTTGCCGGCCAGCTCGGCGATGTCGGCATCGCTGAGTGCGATGTCGGCGCTGGGCGTTGCCACTTCGCCGCCGGGGCCTACGGTCTGGGCCAGCGTGGCGGTGCTCAGCAGTGCGCTGGCCAGCAAGGCGGCCAGAATGGTCTTGGTGTGCATGTCTCAGTCTCCCTTGGATGAAGTCCAATCCACCCCGCAAAAGCGGGTCATGAAATCGGCGAAGGCCACGATGCCGTTGAGGTATTCCTCCACGCTCACGCGTTCCTCGAAGGTGTGGCAGTTCGAGATATCCCCCGGCGCGCAGTAGACGGCAGGAATGCCGAGCTGGTTGACGAAGAATGGGGTTTCCGACCAGAACGGCGCGCCTTCGATGCCGCCCCGGCCCGGCATGGCCTGAGCAATGGCGGCGCTGAGCTGGGCAAGGGCCGGAGTGTTGAGGTCGATTTCGGTGGCCGTGCCGCCCACGTCATGGTCGCGCCCGGCCGGATAGGCGATATCGATTTTGATCTTGGGATCGGTTACGGCAGACCGGATTACGGTTTCCAGCTCGGCGGCGGCCACATCCAGGCTCTCGCCCGGCAAGAGCTTGCGGATCAGCGACAGCGTGCAGCGCTCGGGGACGGCAATGAAGCCGCCGCCATTGAGCGTGGTAATGAGCAAAAAGCCGCGCCCCACCAGCGCGTGCTCGGCGCGCGCCGAGATCTCGTCCGAATGGGCCCAGAGCGCACTCATGATGGCGTGGCTGGCCTTGAGGGCATCGTGGCCAAGTTCGGGCATGCCGAAATAGGCTGATTTGCCTGTAATGGTGACGTCGGCGATGAAAAAGCCGATCTGGGCCGGATAGACGGCCAGCCGCGTCGGTTCGGTGTAGATCACGAAATCGGGGCGGGGCACCTCGCCGGCGGCAATGCGGGCGGCGTGAGCCTTGATGCCCGCAGAAATGCCCGAGCCGGGCTCGCCGCTTTCCTCATCGCCCACAAAGGCGAAGTCGACGCTGCCCTGCAAGGTGATGCCGGCGCGATCGAGCAGGCTCATGGCCGCAAGGCTGGCGCAGATGCCCGCCTTGAGATCGCCCGCCCCGCGGCCCCAGATCTCGCCGTCGATGATCGGGGCCCCGAAAGGGTCTTCGCGCGGATCGCCGGCCCAGTGCTCGCGCCAACCCTCCACATGCACGGTGTCGGTGTGCCCCACAAACAGCAGACGCGGCCCATCTGCCGTGCCTGGGCGCGTGCCCCAGACATTGGGGCGGCCCGGCGCGAACGGGGCCGTTTCCACAGCCTGCAGTCCGCGCGCCTGCATCTGGTTCTGCAAGAAGTGGACGAAGGCCGCTTCATTGCCGGTGATGCTCTCGTGCCCGATGGCTTCGCGCAGCAGGGTTATGGCGTCGACGGCATCGAGCGCTGCGCGCAACTGGGTCTGGAGGGTGTTCATCGCAGTGCCTCGCGCATCGAGACGGCATTGGCGGGGGGCAGGGAAATCCGCGAGGCGGGAATGTCGGTGCCGAACAGGGTATTGTGCAGATGGCTCAGTCCGATGGCAGCCGCTCCCACCAGTGCGGCGTGGCTGCCCAGCTCGCTGGCCTCCACGGTGACCGGATAGGGAAAGCATTGGGGCAAGGCGGCTCGCACGCGCTCCACCAGTTCGCTGCGGCTGCCGATCGAGCCCCCCAGGATCACCTTGCCCGGATTGGTCACTGCCGCGATGGCCCCGATGCCGCAGGCCAGAAGCCGCGCCGTCTCGTCGAGCACGGCAGCCGCATCGGCCTCGCCGGCATTGGCTTTCTGGAAGATCACCGGTACGGCCGCCGTGGTGCCCGACAGCGCCTGATAACGCGCCACCATGCCCCAGGAGGCAACTACCCGCTCGAACGCGCCCGCCCGCAAAGATTCGGGCTCGAACGGATCGGCGCCCAGCGGCAGAAAGCCCAGCTCACCGGCGGCATTGGAAGCGCCGCGCACCAATTGGCCGTTCAGCATCAGCCCGCTGCCCACGCCGGTGCCCAAAGCGATGAACACCAGATTGTCCAGGCCCTGGCCCGCGCCCAGCCAACTTTCGCCCAGCACGGCCAGGTTGACGTCGTTTTCCAGGATCACGTCGGAGCCGAGCGCGTCTTCGAGCGCCGCAGCGACATTGAGCGTATCGAAGCCGGCAATGTTGGGGGCCAGCGACACCGTGCCGGTTTCCGGCTGGGGCGCGCCAGGCACGCCCACCACGGCGATCCGCAGCCGCTCGCGTGCCACTCCGCCCTTGAGCGCAGCCTCCTGCGCCAGGCGGGCGATCTGCGCGACGATGGCCAGGCCGCCATCCCCATGGGTGGATTCGGTGACCTCGGCCAGAACCTTGGAAGTCAGATCGCACACGGCCACGCGCACCTTGGTGCCGCCCAGGTCCACCGCCACGATATAGGCGGCCGAGGGGACAAGTTCATAGGTGACGGCGGTGCGCCCGACATGGCCGCTGGTTCGGCCCACTTCCTGCACCCAGCCCTCGTCTTCGAGCTGGCGCATCACTTCGGAAATGGTCTGCTTGGACAGGCCGGTCTGCTTGGCGATCGAGGCGCGCGACACCGGGCCGCCCTGCACGATCGATTCCATCACTGCGCGCAGCGAGAATTGCCGGGAGATCCGAAGCAGCTGGTTCAAGGATGGCTACCCAATTTAGTTCGGTTATGGAACGAACTATTGGATGCTATCGCGGAGCTGTCAAGGCCTCTGATCCGGGCCGGAACCTAAAATGGATTGAACGAGCGCAAGGGCCCCAGCGCGCAGGTGAGAACGTGGTTCCAACGCCAGGTTGCGCCCTAGTGGGGCTTTCCCTCAAAGCGCTCGATTTTGGCGTGCCATGCGTCGAAGCGGCAAACGCGGATGGCTATGATCATGGCCATCAATTCCAGGAGTTCTTGCAATGCGTATCGCATCGCTTCTCGCAGCAACCGTCGTTCTGGTTGCGGCACCCGTTTATGCCCTTGCGCAGGACGCCACGCCGCTGGTGACGGCCGAGTGGCTCAAGACGCATGCCGGTGATGAAAACCTCAAGATCATCGATATTCGTGACAATATCGAAACCACCGATCTGGGCGGTCTGCCCTATATTCCCAACGCTGCCGTGGCACCCTATGCGTCGGCCGGTTGGCGGGTGGAAGTCGATGGCGTACCTGCGCAGATCCCGCCGCCCGAGCAGATTGCCGATCTGATCGGCGGGCTGGGCGTGGAGGGCGACGATCACGTGGTGATCGTGCCCTGGGGCACCGATTCCTCCGAGTTCGGCGGCGCCACCCGCGTTTACTGGACCTTCAAATATCTGGGCCACGACAACGTTTCCATTCTCGATGGCGGCTGGCGCCAATATGACGCCCAGGGCGGCGAACGCGTCGCCGAGGCGGCCATTCCGGCTGCCGCCGAGTTCCCGGTGGAGCTGCGCCCCGAGCTGCGTGCCACCACTGCCGATGTGGAAGCAGCGCTTGCCGCAGGCACCAAGCTGGTCGATGGCCGCCCCGAGGAACAGTATCTGGGTCAGTCCAAGAGCCCGGTGGTGCGTATCGAAGGCACCATCCCCGGTTCGGTCAACCTGCCGCATTCCAAGCTCTATAGCGGCGAATATGCCAGCTTTGCGCAGCCTGACACGATTGCGGCCCTGACCCAGGCCGTCGGCCTGTCCCAGGATGAAAAGAACATCGTGTTCTGCAATACCGGCCATTGGGCCTCGATTGCCTGGTTTGCACTGCACGAAGTGGGTGGCAACGCTAATACGGCCATGTATGACGGCTCCATGGCCGAATGGACTGCCGATCCGGCTCGCCCGGTGCAATAAGCATTCGCTGATCCGTTAAACGGCTCCGGGGCAGCGCGTGCATGCGCAGCTCTGGAGCCTTGTCGTTGAGTTGAGCCGGTCATGACTGACATCGCCGTTCCCGCCCCGAAATTCCTGCCTCCTGCAATTGCCGACAAGGCGCCGCTTTATGTCACGGCAGCCTTTTTGCTTTTGGGCTTTTTCGTCATCACCGCACTGGTCGATCTGCGCCAGGGCGGACTGTTCTTGATCGGGGGCGCCCTGGGCGCCACGCTCTACCATGGCTCGTTCGGCTTCACCGGCGGCTGGAAACGCATGGTGGTGGAAAAGCGCGGTCGCGCCATGCGGGCGCAGATGCTGACCATCGGCGTTGCGGCCCTGGCCATGATCCCGCTGGTGGCAGCGGGAAACATCGGTGGGCAATCGATGGTGGCTGCTGCCGGGCCGGTGGGCGTTTCGGTGCTGCTGGGGGCCGCCATTTTCGGGCTAGGCATGCAATTGGGCGGCGGCTGCGGCTCGGGCACGCTGTTTACCGTGGGCGGCGGTTCGGCGCGCATGCTGGTCACTCTGGCCTTCTTCATCGTGGGCGCCTTGGTGGGCACCGCACACCTGCCGTTCTGGCTGGCACAGGCCAATATCGGTGTGGTCAGCATCGGAGCCGAGCTTGGCACCGGTTTTGCCATTGCGGTGACCATTGCGGGGCTAGCGGTGGTGGCCTTGGTGACTGCGCTCATCGAAAAACGCGTGCACGGCGACATCGAGGCCGAGCCTGCCCCAGCCCGGCCCGGCTGGAGCTGGATCCTGCGCGGCCCCTGGCCTTTGGTTGGGGCGGGGCTGCTGCTGGCCATTCTCAATATCGCAACCCTGCTGCTGGCCGGACACCCTTGGTCGATTACCTATGGCTTTGGGCTCTGGGGCGCCAAGATCGCGCAGGTCATTGGAGTCGACGTTGCCAGCTGGGAATTCTGGACCTGGCCGGCCCAGGCTCGGGCGCTGCAAACCAGCGTCCTGGCCGATACCGTGTCGGTGATGGATTTCGGCCTGGTGCTGGGCGCCGCGCTTGCCGCCTCGATTGCGGGCAAGTTCGCACCCAAGGCCAAGCTGCCGCTGGGCTCGCTGTTGGCCGCGGCGATCGGTGGCCTCCTGATGGGCTATGGCGCCCGGCTCTCGTTTGGCTGCAATATCGGCGCGCTGTTTTCGGGCATCGCCACGGGCAGCCTGCATGGCTGGCTGTGGTTTGCCGCAGCCTTCGTGGGCTCGTTCGGGGGCATCCTGCTGCGGCCTGTCTTTGGTCTGGATGGACTTGCCAAGAAATGAGCGCCCGTAACACTCTGCTTTTCGGCGCGGCGCTGGCCGTCACAACTGCCGCCATTGCCTATGACACCGTGTCCAATCCCATTCCGCCCCGGCCGGTTGCCACGGTTGCTGCGGGGGCAGGGGGCGGTGCCCCGTGCGCGGCCGGTGCGGCTCCATGCGCCGCTGGCGCACCCTGCGCTGCCGGCGCCCCCGTGCTGGCAGCTGCTCCGCCCCCGCCTGCCGCCGCACCCTGCGCGGCAGGAGCACCACAGCTGTCCGCACCCCCGCCCCCACCGTCCCAGCGGCCCGTCGCGACGGGCTTGATGGCTCCGCCGCCTCCGCCAGCTCAACCCCCAGCCGCGGACCAGCCGACCTTGCAGCCGCCACCGCCGCCACCTGCCGCAAAGCCTGCCGATCAGGAAGCGCCGGATCTGGTGACAAGCCCCTGATGGAGAGCCCGGCCCAGAAGCAGGCCCTGATCGAAAAGGCCTTTTCCGAGGCCGTGCTCGCCAAGGGCGGTCTGACGGTTCTGACCGAGGTGCTGGCGGGGGTCGAGACCATCGGCGCCTGGCAGCATTATCCGGACGGCGACGTCTACGATCCGGCGAGCCATGCGCAGTGGTACTATCACTGCCATCCGGCCCAGGAGGGCAGCACCGAGCACGGGCATTTCCATTGTTTCATCCGCCCGCAGGGACCGGCGGGGCCCATTCACCATCTGGCCGCCATCGGTGTGGATGCGGGGGGCAAACTGCTGCGCATCTTCACCGTCAACCAATGGGTGATAGGCGACGATTGGGCCGATGCCCAAGCCACCATTGCGCTCCTCGACCGGTTCGACATGCAGATGCCCCGGCCGTCCTATTTGGTCAATCGCTGGCTGACGGCGATCCTGATCGCCTTCCGGCCCCAGATCGCCGAACTCATTGCCGAACGCGACAGGGTGCTTGGCGCACACCGCCCGCCCGCTGGCATTGCGGCGCGCCAGGATCGGGCCCTGGAAGTGACCTCGCAAATGCTGATCGCCTGACGCCGGGGCAGGGCCCGGCTACCGTCCGAACCGCCGCGCCCCGGCGACGCAACCGATCACCCCAATGGTCACCAGAACCATGGCTGGCGTCACCGGCTCGTGCAGCAGGCCCCAGGCCAGCGCCAGCCCGAAAAACGGCTGCAGCAACTGCAACTGGCCCACGGCCGCAATGCCGCCCTGGGCCAGGCCGCGATACCAGAACACAAAACCGATCAGCATGCTGAACACCGACACATAGGCCAGGCTGAACCATGCCGCCCCGCCGACCCCGGAAAGGTTCGATGGCCAGAGCGCCAGGGTGAGCACGGCCATGGCAGGCAGGGCGAGCACCAGCGCCCAGGAAATAACCTGCCAGCCGCCCAGCGTCCGCGACAGCTTGCCCCCTTCGGCATAACCCAGCCCGCACAAAACGATGGCGGCGAGCATCAGCCCGTCTCCGATCGGTGAGGCGGTGATGCCCTGCGCCAGGGCAAAGCCTGCGACCAGCAGGCTGCCCAACACCGAGAACGCCCAGAAGGCCGGCCGTGGCCGCTCTCCGCCGCGGATGACGCCGAAGATTGCGGTTGCGAGAGGCAACAGGCCGATAAAGACAATCGAGTGGGCGGAGGTGACATGTTGCAGCGCCAAGCCGGTGAGCAGGGGAAAGCCCACGACCACCCCTAGCGCTACGACGGCGAGCGGCAGGAGTTCGTGGCGTTGTGGGCCGCGTATGCCAAAGGCGACCAGCAGGCCCAGCCCAATCACCCCGGCAATGGCGGCCCGAGCCACTGTCAGAAACAGCGGATCAAAGCCCTGCACCGCCACGCGCGTCGCCGGTAGCGATCCGCTGAAAATGATCACCCCGATCAAGCCGTTGCTCCAGGCACTCGCCGTTCGGTCCATGTCGCGCTCCAGTTTCTGACCGGCCTTATGCGCGTGAACGATTGCCTGGGCCAGCTACGGTGCGGTACGATTTGGCCAAACTGTTATGGGTCTTTGGGCAGCACGGATGGAGACGACACGCATCGAGAGTGTGATGGCCGAGGTCAGGCGGCGCATTGGCGCGCGCACCCTCGTCGCCGGTGCCAGACTACCCTCGGTGCGCAGCTTCGCCAAGATCATGGGCGTGTCTGTGTCCACCGTGGTGGAGGCCTATGGACGGCTGGCAGCCGAAGGGGCCATCCAGTCGCGTCCCGGATCGGGCTTTTACGTCGCCAATGCCTCTGCCCCTTTTGCCCTCGCGGCGAGCGGCCCCAGGCTTGATCGGGTCATCGATCCCTTTTGGGTGTCGCGCCAATCGCTCGAGGCAGCCCCCGATGCGCTGCGGCCTGGTTGCGGCTGGCTGCCGCCCTCCTGGCTGCCTCAGGACGCCATCCGCCGTGCTTTACGCACCCTGGCGCGGGCCGATGGAGTTTCCCTTTGCGAATATGGCACGCCTTTGGGTCTGGCGCCGTTGCGCGGGCTGATCGCGCGCCGTCTGGCCGATCGCGGGGTCGAGGCCGGACCAGACCAGATCATGCTCACCGAAAGCGGCACTCAGGCCATCGACCTGCTGTGCCGCCTGTTGCTGGAGCCGGGGGATACGGTGCTTGTCGACGATCCGTGCTACTTCAACTTCCACGCGCTCCTGCGCGCTCATCGCGCCCGCCTGGTCAGCGTGCCGTACCTGACCAACGGCCCCGACATCGAGGCGTTCGGCGCGGCGCTGGCCCAGCACAAACCTCGGCTCTACATTACCAATTCGGGCATCCACAACCCCACCGGCGCCAGCCTGTCTTCCGCCGTGGCCCACCGCGTTCTCAAGCTCGCCGAAATCCATGGGCTCACCATTATCGAGGATGATATCTTCGCCGATCTCGAAATCAGCCCGGCCCCGCGCCTTGCCGCGTTCGACGGCCTGGAGCGGGTCGTCGAGATCGGAAGCTTTTCCAAGATTTTATCCGCCGCCTTCCGCTGCGGCTTCGTCGCGGCGCGGCCCGATTGGATCGAGGGGCTGACCGATCTCAAGATCGCGACCTCCTTCGGCGGCGGGCGGATCGATGCGGAACTGACCCAGGCAGTCCTTGGCGACGGCAGCTATCGCAAGCACCTGGACGTCCTGCGCCACCGGCTGGCGCAGGCGCGCCATATGGTGAGCCAGCGGCTGGGCGAGTTGGGCATTACCCCCCAGCTCGCACCGCAGGCCGGCATGTTTCTTTGGTGCACGCTGCCCGATGGCCATGACGCGGCCGACATTGCCCGGTCGGCCTTGGCACATAATGTCGTGCTCGCCCCAGGCAATGTGTTCAGCCTCAGCCAGACCGCCACCAGCGCGCTGCGCTTCAACGTCTCCCAAACACTGGACGATCGCATCTATGCCGTTCTAGGCGCGGCCTTGAACGGGAGGTGAGACGGTTGGGCGCTGGTTTAGCCTGACCACTGGCCAAGGGGGTGTGATTAAGCTCCGAGACATGTTGGAGATTGACGGCGCCGCCCTGCTCATGTGCCTTTCTTGAAAGCGACGTGGAGCGCTTTCCTGTTGGCGCAACGCCGGACGGGACAATGAAAGGATCGACGATGACCAGATGGACGGGCGTGTTCCCGGCAGTGACGACCAAGCTTACCCAGGACGGGGCGGTGGACCTTGACGCCACGCGCGCCAGCATTGCCCGGCTGGTGGACAACGGCGTCTCCGGCGTCATCGTTCTGCCCATGCTGGGCGAGAACGCCTCAATGAAGCTCGAGGAGCGCGAAGCCATCATCCGCGCCGCCGTCGAAGTGGTCGATGGGCGTGTGCCGGTGCTGTCTGGCCTAGCCGAAATCACGCTCGAAAACGCCATGGCCAATGCCCGCAACTACGAAAGCTATGGCGCACAGGGCCTGATGGTCTTCCCCAGCCTAGGCTACAAGACAGATCCGCGCGAGACCGCCCATTGGTACAAGCAGATCGCCTCGGCATCGTCCCTGCCCATCATGATCTACAATAACCCAATCGCCTATGGCGTGGACGTGACGGTGGAGGTGCTGCACGAGCTGGTGGATACCCCCCAGATCGTGTGCATCAAGGAAGAAACCGGCGATATCCGCCGCGTCACCGACATGTATGTGGCGTTCGGCGATCGCTTCAGCATCTTTTGCGGTGTCGACGACCTAATCGTAGAAAGCTCGGCGCTGGGCGTGACCGGCTGGGTGTCGGGCATGACCAATGTCTGGCCGGACCATTGCGTGCGCCTGTTCGACCTGTGCGCTGCCAACAAATACGACGAGGCTCGGGCGCTCTATCGCATCCTCACCCCGTCTTTCCATCTCGATACCCATGTCAAGCTGGTGCAATACATCAAGCTGGGCGAGCACCTGGTCTATGGCGCGCCCGAGTGGACCCGCGCCCCGCGCCTGCCGCTGGTGGGCGAGGAGCGGGCCTTCGTGATCGAAACCATCCACGCTGCCGCAAAAGCGCTGGGCCAATAGGTCCGCCTGCCGATGAACAAGGGGGCGGCCTGTGGGCGGCCCCCGTCCTCGCTCTGAGGGTAGGTGATGGGTCCCCCAAGAGCCGACCAGCCCGCAGCCCCGGATCGGGCCACCGACGTTTGGCCCAGGAGGCCAAAACGCAAAAGGCCCCAGTTTCCTGGGGCCTTTGCACGGTATGCGTCGGTTGGTTGCGGGGGCAGGATTTGAACCTGCGACCTTCAGGTTATGAGCCTGACGAGCTACCGGGCTGCTCCACCCCGCGCCAATCGTTTGCTTTTGCGTCGGTTTTGTCGGCCAACGCTGCGGCGCAAGGGGTGTATAGGGGGAACGGCGTTGGATCTCAAGCACAAAAGTTCAATGCACGACAAATTTTTGACAGCGCCGGCAAAAGCTCTATTGTTTCCTCTGCGTTGACGGTCAGTCGCGATCGTTAGGGTTTTTGTCGAGAGCGCTATCGCCCATCTTAGCGTCATCACAAGCGGCGCCTATGATGCCGCAGCATAGGAGTAGGATCATGCTCGACCAGATCAAGGGACTGCATCACGTCACTTCCATGGCGTCAGATGCCCGTGGCAACAATGCCTTTTTCACCGGCCCGCTGGGCCTGCGGCGCGTCAAGAAGACCGTCAATTTCGACGAGCCCAGCGTCTATCACCTCTATTACGGCGACGAGTTGGGTACGCCGGGCTCGGTGATGACCTATTTCCCGTTCCCCAACATCATCGCCGGCCGTCCCGGCGTCGGCGAGGTGGGCACCACCGTGTTCGCCATTCCCGAGGGCTCGCTAGGCTTCTGGCAGGCGCGGCTGGCTGAACAGGGGGTCAAGAACCTCGTTCTGAGCGAGAGCTTTGGCGAAAAGCGGCTGAGCTTTACCGGCCCCGATGGCGACGGCTTTGCCGTGGTAGAAGCCAAGGGTGACGAGCGCGAAGGTTGGGCTGGAAGCGGCGTTTCCACTGGCGAAGCGGTTAAGGGCTTCCACTCGGCCTCGCTGCGCCTGCGCGATGGCGGTGCGACCGAGGAGTTGCTCAAGTTCATGGGCTATGAGCAGGCCGACACGGCCAATGGCGTCAAGCGGCTGATCCTGCCGCATGGCAATGGCGCCAATGCCATCGATATCGAAACCCTGCCCGATGCCGGGCGTGCCACGCTGGGCGCCGGTTCGGTGCACCATATCGCCTTTGCGGTGGAGAACCGCGCCAAGCAGCTGGAGGTGCGCAAGGCACTGCTCGATACCGGCTATCAAGTCACTCCCGTGATCGATCGCGACTATTTCTGGGCGATCTATTTCCGCACGCCCGGCGGGGTGCTGTTTGAGATCGCCACCAACGAGCCGGGCTTTGACCGCGACGAGGACACCGCCCATCTGGGCGAGGCGCTCAAGCTTCCCCAGCAGCATGCCCATTTGCGGGCGTTGCTCGAGCAGCATCTGCAGCCGCTGGAGAATTGACCATGGCCGAACACGGCTACATCCATCGCAGCGAACCCGGAGCAGGGCCGGGTGCACCGCTTCTGGTGCTGCTGCACGGCACGGGCGGCGACGAGCATCAACTGATCGGTCTGGGGCGGCAATTGCTGCCCCAGGCGCGGCTGGTGGCGCCGCGGGGTGATGTGTCCGAGCACGGGGCCGCGCGCTTTTTCAGGCGCACGGGCGAAGGCGTCTACGACATGGACGATTTCGAACGCGCCACCGACAAGCTCGCGCGGTTCGTCGCCGGGCAGGCAGCGCTCGATACCCCGGCGCAAACGGTGGCGCTAGGCTACTCAAACGGCGCCAACGTACTGGCATCGCTGCTGTTTTCCCAGCCGCAGCTGCTGGACCGAGCGGTGCTGATGCACCCTTTGATTCCGTTCATGCCCGAACCGCAGCCGGGGCTGGCGGGCAAGCCTATCCTGATCACAGCAGGACGGCGCGATCCGATCGGGCCGGCGGCACTCACCCAGGCTTTGGCCGACTATCTGAAGGGGCAGGGCGCCCAGGTTACCCTGTTTTGGCACGATGGCGGCCACGAGGTGGCACAGGCAGAGCTGGCGGCCGTGCAGGAATTTTTGAATGGGCTTGGTACGTGATCGGCGCAGGCAATTTATCGCAGTTCAAGTCAGGATTTAAGAAAATCTAAACACCCGTTTCGCAATGCTGCTTCCTGGACGTCGGAGGCAGGGTTTTGTGAGCCCTGCTCCGGCCTAGGGGGCGGCATGGGGCGGGACTGGCGACGGCGTTTTGTGGACAGCAGCCTCAGGACGCGGGTGCTGGTGTTCGTGCTTGCCGGCTTTTTCGTTGCCGCTGCCCCGGCCTATTACGCTTTCAACCTGATCGTGGAATCCACGGTGGTGAAGCTGGGCACCCTGTTTGCCGAAAAGCAGATCCTGTTTGATCGCTATCGCGGCCTGGGCGCTTTGATGCGTGAAGTCTCGCTGGCCGAAACCTTGGCTCGTTCGCCCGTCATCCGCGACTGGGCCTTCGATGAGAACGACCCGGCACGCATGCGGCGCGGCATTGCCGAGCTCGAACATTACCGCGAGGCCTTTGCCGACCACAGCTATTTCTTCGTAGTCAATGCCTCGGGCAACTACTATTTCAACGATGCCGCCAACAGCCATGCCGGCAGCCAGTTCAGCTATCAGCTCGATCCCCACGACCCGGCCGACCAATGGTATTACAGCACCATTGCCTTGGGGCAGGGGTGCCACCTCAACGTCAACAACGACCTCAACCTGCAAGTCACCAAGGTCTGGATGAACTGCGTGGTCCGCGAGGGCCAGAACGTGCTGGGCATGGTGGGCACTGGTGTTGACCTCACTTCCTTCATCCGGGAAGTGGTCGATATCCCTCAGGTTGGCGTGCAATCGATGTTCGTCGATCACAGCGGCGCGGTGCAGGCTCACCGCGATCCGCGCCTGGTCGATTTCCATAGCCTTACCAAGTCGATAGCGGCCAAGAACACCGTCTTTGCCTTGCTCGACCGGCCTGAGGACCGAGAGGCGCTGCGCGCCATGATGGACGCGGTCACCAGCCCGGAGGTGGTGGTCAAGTCCAGTTTCATGGACATCGAGGGCAAGCACATGCTGGTGGGGGTGGGCTATCTCGACCGGCTCGGCTGGTACAATATTTCGGTCATGGACGTGGATGCGATCATCGATCGCCAGTTGTTTTTGCCCATTGGTCTGCTGTTGGCCGTGCTGATGGGCACGGCGGCTCTGCTGGCGGCCTGGCTGTTCAAGCGCCAGGTGCTGGACAGGCTGGCCCATGTGGAGCGCTCGGTGCTGCAAGTGCGGCAAGGCCAGTCGCGCATTACTGACATCGATCCGGGCGCCGACGAGATCGGCCGGCTGTCGCGGGCCTTTGCGGAGATGGCCGGCGCGGTGGGCGACAAGCGGGAAATGCTCGAAGCCATGGTGCGCGAGCGGACCATGGAACTCGAGGCCATGGCCTATCGGGATCCCTTGACCGGTATCGCCAATCGGCGCGGCTTCGTGCTGGCCTTCGACGATGCCCGGCAGCAGGCTGCCTCCGCGCGGCCAGGCGTGCTGGTGGTGGATCTCGATCAGTTCAAGCAGGTCAACGACACCTATGGCCACCACGCCGGCGATCAGGTGGTAGTGGAGGCCGCGCGCCGCATCGGGGCGCTGCTGCGGCCCCAGGATGCCTGCGCGCGCTGGGGCGGCGACGAGTTCATCATGCTGATCGCCCAGTGCGACGGCGAAACGCTGGAGGCGGTCGCCAACCGGGTGCGCCAGGCCATTGGCGACGTGCCGTTCCGGATCGATGGCCAGTATGACATCTCCGTTGCGGCAAGTGTGGGGGGAACTCTGGCTGCGCCGGGCGACGAGATCGATGACGTCGTCGATCTGGCCGATGCGGCGCTCTATCGCGCCAAGGGCGCCGGCCGCAACCAGGTGGTGCTGCTTGGCCCGCGCCCCGGCCGCTCGGGCGTCTCGCGCCAGGATAAAGCGGCTGCTTCAGCCAAGCGCTGAACCGAGTCACGCTCGGGCCCACCTCTGTCGCCCGCCATATCAAGTCAACGGCCCCCCGGCCTCAGCCCAGAAACGCGACGCCTACGCCCGACTTTACCATCTGCGCCAGTTCGGTAGCATCCCAATTGGTCAGCCGGATACAGCCATGGCTGCCCACCTTGTCGATCAGCGAGGGCTCGGGCGTGCCGTGAATGCCATAGGTTGGCTCTGACAGATCGATCCACATCGAGCCTACCGGACCGTTGGGACCGGGCGGCAGGGTCAGCACCTGCGTATTCTCGCCCTGCTGGAAGTTGATCGCCGGATTGTAGGTATAGGTCGGTTCGGGCGCGATGGCCTCGATGACGTGCGTGCCGCTGGGCGAGGGGTTGTCCTCGCTGCCGATGGTGGCCGGGTAGGCCACGAGCAGGCTGCCGTCGGCCCCATAGCCACGCAATTGCCGATTGGTCTTGTCGGCTTCCAGATAAATCACTTCACCGGTCCGATCCGGGCCGTAGGCCGCGACCGCCAGCGTTTCGCCGGCCTCGAACCGCGCGCCGGGATTGAGCGCAATCAGAAACTGCTCGTCCATGTGAAAGCGTTCTGCAAGCTTTTCCGAGAGCCGCTCATAGCCGAGGCTGTCGCGCTGGGCCAGTTCGGCGTAATCGCGCGGCAATGGCGCGACGATACCGGCAAGATCATCTTGGGCGATCGTATAGCTGCCGATCACTGCTTCGGACGTGTCGAGCCGGAAGAGCGTGTCGGGATCAAGGGCCCCATCGGCGGGTAGACCCTGCATGGTCTCGAAGGCCCGCACCGCCTTGCGGACGTTGTCGCCGTCGAAACCGTCAATGACGCCGGGTGAAGTGCCGGCACGATCGAGCAGGATCTGCAGGCGCGCCACGGCTGGGTCGGGACGCTTGGGCAGGGGGCTGAGCGCCGGTCCGGTCGCCGGTTCCAGTTCTGCAACCACTTGCAACGGCGCAGGCGTCGCCTGGTAGATCTCGGGCACTGCCGAAAGCGGCGCACCATTGATGAGTTCCGCGCTGAGCTCGGGCTGGGGGATGACTGTCTCCTGCGCAACGGCCTGTCCGCCCATGAGCACGTTGCTCGCAAACACTGCCGCCATGATGTTGAACGCCGTGGACATGATGGGCTTCTCCGTTCGTCTCTTGAGCAGAAAATCCATCTGGCAATCCCTTCGTTGCGGCGCTCCCAGGGAAGTTGGCCGTGATAGTTAGTAGTTGATTAAAATGCGACGGATTAGTGCAGGCCGTGCTCAGCCATCGCAGCGTCTTCGTCGGGCGTGATGTAGCAAAAGCACTTGGGCGAGCCGTCGGCAAAGCTCAGGATGTAGACATTCTGGAACCGTATGGTGCCGGAGCGGCCAGCCGTATTGGTATAGTCGAAGCGCCACTTTACTTTGGCCAAGGCATGGATGGGGTTGAGCGGCGTAACGTCGAGATTTTCGATCCGCATATGTTTGCCGCCAACTGCCCGATAATGGGCGAAGCCCTGCGGGATCATATCACGCAGCTTCTCGCCCCGCTCGCCCACAGCCACGCCACGCGGCGAGGACGCGATAAAGGCCGATGCATAACCTTCGATCAGGCCTTCGACATCGACTTCCGGCGGATCGGCGAGCGCGGCGGCGCTGCGGTTGGAATAGGCGGTGAAATAGGCCATGACGGCTCGGGTCATTTCGGACATGGGCGCAGGCTCCATTCATAAGTCTTAACGCAGCAGAGAGCGACCCGTTGCGCCGAGCGCGATTGACGCTAGTGTGATGGGCAAATCTGGAGTGCAAAACCATGATCATACGGCTCTTGCCTGGCCTGGTGCTGGGAATGCTGGCGCTGCCCGTCACGGCGCCAGCGATGGCAGCCAGCTTCGATTGCGCCAAGGCGCAGACCAGCGTCGAGCGAGCCGTATGCGCCGATACGGAGCTTTCGGGGCGCGACGGTGTGCTGGCCAAGGCCTATGCGACCGCCACGGGCGGCCTAAGCGCTCCGGCGCTCGAAACCATGCGGCAGAGCCAGCGGCAGTGGCTTACTTATCTGGGCCGGGTCTGCACCAGGACTGCTCAGCCGCAGGCCGAGGACTATGACCTGGAGGGGATCGAATGCCTGCGCGGCGCCTATGACGAACGCATCGCCGGGCTCGAACACAGCCGCATGCTGGGTGGGCTGCGGTTCTATCCGATCGATGCGTTTGCCGTGCTCAAGGACCCCCAGGCAGAGCCCGACGACCTCTGGCAGGTCGCCACCAAGGCGTTCCGCACCCTCAATATCGACGGGACCGATCGCGAGGCCGAGGCCTTCAACGCCTTCATTGCCGAGCGCACCAGCACGAGCCGCACGGCCCTGGGCTTTGGCGAAGAGCCCACCGAATCCGAGGCGCCGGGCTCCACCGATGAAAGCTATCTGCTCTCGCTCGATGCGGTGACGCCAGCACGCATTACGCTCGCGCTCGATACCTTCTGGTATGGCCATGGCGCCGCGCACGGCAACTTCACCTTGTCGCACCTGCATTTCCTGCGCACCGAAGGGCGGGGACTTGCGGCGGAGGACATATTTTCCGGTGCTGGCTGGCAGGACGCGCTCAAAACCTCGGTGGTGGCCGAAATCGAGCGCACTTTGGCCGATGGCCTGATCGTCGAAAACTTCGACGACATCGACCCCACCATCACCAACCCGGATAGCTGGAGCTTCTCGGAGACCGGACTGACCGTGCAGTTCCAGCCCTATGAGATCACGGCCTATGCGGCCGGGGCGCCGACGGTGACCATTCCGTGGTCGGAACTTGCGGACTATCTCAGCGACGCTGCGCCCGCCATTACCGGCGGGTATTGGTAGGCCTCAGGCGCTGCGCAGATCGGCCCATTCGGGGTGGCGGCGAAACTGGGCCACCACATAGGAACAGACCGGGACGATCTTGAAGCCTTGCGCCCGCGCATCGGCAATGGCTTGCTGCACCAGGCTTTCCGCCAGGCCCTGGCCGCGATGGGTGGGGGGCACGCCGGTATGGTCGATCACCATGGTGCCGTCGCCACGCAGCCGGTAGGTCATTTCTGCCTCGGCGCCGTCTCCGAGCGCTATGACATAACGGCCGGCTGCGTCCCCCTCTTCGCGGGCGATGGTAGGGCTGGTCTGGGCCATGGAGGCAATCCTCAGATGCGGGTCACGTCGTCCAGCAGTTCGGGAAAGAGCTGCTTTTCGCTCAGGAAGGGATGGTAGTTGGACGCTGCAATGATGTCGCGCAGGGCCAGGTTCCGCTGGCCGGTGGCAAGATAGATCATGGCACGCCCACTCAAGGCACCGAAATGGCGCGGCTCGAATTCCAGCACCCGGTCGATATCGGCCAGCGCCGCATCGAAGTCGCTGAGAAGATAGTTCACCGTGGCCCGCTGATTCCAGGCTTCGGCGTAATCTGGATTATCGGCGAGGATTTCGTCGAGCAGCGCCAGGCAGCCGCGCAGATCGAAGGCGCTGCGCGCTGCCATCGCATCGGCCATGCGCGCGGCCAGTTCGGTGTCGGAGGGGCTGGTCCAGATTCGCCAGATCCGGTCCGCCACGCCACGGGCCGCTTCGCTGGTGCGGGCAATCTTGAGCTGGGCGAAAAGGGCGTTGAGCTGGGCGCGATCCTGCGCCTCGTCGGCCTGGGCCAGGCTGGTCCAACACAGGGCCAGCAGCATCAGCACCATCCCGACGCCCTTTGCGATAAGACGTGTCATAGGCCGCACCCCCCCGCCATTCCGCATGATCAGCAAAGGCGTGGGCGGCAGGCAAGACAGGTTTTCGTGAATGGGGGCCAGGCAGCGATTGACAGCTGGCGCTCCAGTGCGAAAGTTCTGCCCGTCATTTCCCGTCAGGTGCCCGTCATGTCCTTGCCTATCCACCACATGATCGCCTCGGGTCCGCGCCCGGTGGCGCCGTTTTCCCATGCGGTGGAAGCCGATGGCTGGGTGTTCGTCACCGGGCAGATGCCGACCGATCCCGCCGCCCCCGATGCGCCGCTGCCCGAGGGGATCGAAGCGCAGACCAGGCGGGTGATGGAAAACCTCAAGCTCGTGCTGGGCGGCATTGGGCTGGGGCTCGAAAACGTCACTTTCGCGCGCATCTATCTCACCGCCTTCGAGCGCGATTATGCGGCCATGAACGCTGTCTATCAGGGCTATTTCGAGCCCGGCAGGCTGCCTGGCCGCACCACGGTGGGTGTCACCGGCCTAGCTGTCGGTGCGCTTGTGGAAATCGATCTCATCGCGCGCCGCCCCTAAAGCGTGGCCACCCCAATGCCCAGACCCGCGCAGGCCAAGACCACCAGCCAGGGCGGCAAACGCCAGGCCGTGAGCCCCAGATAGGCCAGGAGCGCAATGGCAGCATCGAGGGGTCGGTGCACGGCGCTGGTGAAAACGGGGTCGTAGAGCGCGGCCAGCAACAGGCCCACCACGGCCGCATTGGCCATGTCCAGCGCGCCGCGCATGCGCTGGTTGCTGGAGAGTCGCGTCCAATAGGGCAGGGCGCCGAACACCAGCAGTGCAGCCGGCACATAAATCGAGACGATCCCGACCAGCGCGCCAAGCGGTCCTGAAAGCAGGCCCGCCAACACCCAACCCAGATAGCCGGCAAAAGCAAAGAGCGGCCCGGGCACGGCCTGTGCCGCCCCATACCCGGCCAGAAAGCCATCGGGCGTGACGAGGCCTGGATTGACGAACTCGGTTTGCAGCAGAGGCAGCACAACATGGCCGCCGCCAAACACCAGCGCCCCGCTGCGATAGAATTTCTCGATGATCGTCAGCACGGGGTCGCCAGTCACAAGCACCATTAGCGGCAGCCCGGCCAGCAGGATGACAAAGGCCACGAGCCAGGGCCAGCCGCGGCGTCGATCGCTGGCAGGGGCAATGGGCACAGCATTCGGCGCAGGGCGCTTGCTCAGATAGCCAAGCACCCCAGCAGCAGCGATCAGCAGCATTTGCAGGGGTCCCCAGGGGGCCAGCAGCATCGCGGCGGCAACGACTACGGCCAGGGACAGCCGGGTGCGATCGGGGGTAAGCGCCTTGCCCATCGACCATACCGCTTGCGCCACCACGGCCAGCGCTGCCAGCTTGAGCCCGGCCAATGCGCCACCCAAGAGATCGGGTGCAACCAGGCTCAACCCCTGGGCAAACACCACCAGCAGCAGCACCGAGGGCAGGGTGAAAGCCACCCAGGCGGCAAATGCGCCAAGATAGCCGGCCCGCTTGAGCCCGATGGCAATCCCCACCTGGCTCGATGCGGGACCGGGCAGGAACTGGCAGAGCGCCACCAGATCGGCATAGTCCGCTTCGGTCAGCCAGCCCCGACGCGCCACGAACGCCTCGCGAAAATACCCCAGATGAGCGACCGGGCCGCCAAAGCTCGTGAGCCCCAATAGCAGGAACACCCAGAACACCTCTGCCGCGCTGCCTTTGGGGTGGATGTCATCGCTCATGAAAAAAGGCCCCCATCGTGCTGATGAGGGCCTTGGGGCATGGGGCTGTCACAAACAAGCCCCCAAAATTCAGGCCGAATAAGCCACGGTGCGCTGCTGCTGCTCGCCCAGCCCGTCAATGCCCAGGCGCATGGTCTGCCCGGCCTTGAGCCAGACCGGCTCGGGCTTGATGCCCATGCCCACGCCCGGCGGGGTGCCGGTGGAGATCACGTCGCCCGGCTGCAGGCTCATGAACTGGGAGATGTAGTGCACCAGGTGCCGCACCCCATAGATCATGGTCTTGCTCGAGCCGTTCTGGTAGCGGTGCCCGTCCACGTCCAGCCACATGCCCAGATCCTGGGGGTCGGCCACCTCGTCGCGGGTGACGAGCCAGGGCCCGATGGGGCCGAAGGTGTCGCAGGACTTGCCCTTGGTCCACTGCCCGCCGCGCTCCGTCTGGAAGTGGCGCTCGGACAGGTCGTTGACCACGCAATAGCCGGCCACGTAGTCCATGGCGTCGGCCTCGTCCACGTAGCGGGCTTCCTTGCCGATGATCACGCCCAGCTCGACTTCCCAGTCGGGCTTGAGCGAATTTTTGGGAATGATCACGTCGTCATTGGGGCCGATGATGGCGCTGGTGGCCTTCATGAACAGGATCGGCTCGGAGGGAATGGCGGCACCGGTTTCGGCGGCGTGGTCGGCATAGTTCAGCCCCACGCAGATGAACTTGCCGACATTGCCCACGCAGGGTCCGATGCGCAGGTCCGAGGACAGCTGGGGCAGGCTGGCGATATCGGCGGCACGGATCTTGTCGAGCCCCTCGGGGGTCAGAACCGCCCCGGCAATGTCGGGCACGACCGAGGAAAGGTCGCGATAAATGCCGTCATCGGCCAGAATGGCGGGCTTTTCGGCGCCCTTGGGGCCGACGCGCAACAGCTTCATGAATGGGTCCTCCTTGAGAAACTTTGTCTGTCCCTCCTAGCGCTCCGGCCGGACCGGAGTCGAGGGCAGGTTAGGCTGTCCGGGTACGCCAGGCCTCAGGCGCCGGGGCGGATGATGCCCTTTTTGAGCAGGATATTGCCATAGAGACGGCGTTCCCCGGTCTGGACGATGGCATAAGCGCCCCGCACGCGCTCATAGAACGCGAAGCGCTCCAGCGAGGCGAGGCCCATCTTGGGCTCATGGGTTTTGACGATGGTCTCGAACTCTTCCACCACGGGCTCGCGCTGGGTGGCACTGCCCACTACCTGCATGGTGATGGCCGGATCGTCGACGAAATCGTCGAGCGGCATCAGGGTGAGGATGGCATCGAGAATGTCGGTGGCCGAATGCCCGTCCAGGCGCACCAGCTCGGGGCCCGCCGTGGTGGCCGGATAGTTGGCGTCCACGATGGCGATTTCGTCGCCATGGCCCATGGCGCGCAGGATGTAGAGCAGGTCCGGTCCCAGGATGGGCGGCAATCCCTTGAGCATTTCAACTCCCTTTGGTGGCTTCAGCCGAATGGAAAAAAGTCGCTGTCCTGGCCCGTCAGCCGCTCGCCGTCGGCAAACAGATGCCGGTGCTCGCGGGCAAAGGCGACCAACTCGATCATGACCGAATTGATGTGGCCGCGCATGGCGCGCGTGGCCGCCTCGGCATCGCCCGCCTCGATGGCCGCCAGGATCTGCTGATGTTCGGTCATGGACATGACCAGCCGCCGGGGCGTGATGATCAGGCGCCGCGCCCGGTCGAGATTGGCGCGGCTGCTCTCGATCACGCCCTTGAACTTGGCGAAGTTGAGGGCGGCAAAGAGGATATCGTGAAATTCAAGGTCCCGGGCATGGAAGGTGAGCTGGTCGTCCAGCTCCACGGCGGCGCGCTGATAGGCGATGTTGCGCTTGAGGGTGTCGATGAGCTCGGGGCCGTGCTGGCCCACCAGCACCCGAACCGTCTCGGTTTCCAGCGCACGCCGGATCAGCATATATTCCACGACGTCGGCAATCCGTACCAGCGATACCGTCGTGCCGCGCTGGGGCTGGATCTCCACCAGCCCCTCGGCCTGCAGCCGCGCCAGTGCTTCGGAAACCGGGAAGCGCGAGACCTGCAATTGCTCGCACACGGCGCCCTTGTCGAGCACTTCGCCAGGCTTTAGCGCCAGCGACACGATGGCCTCACGCAAGGCATCCGTCACCTGCGCGGTGACATTCCCGCGCGGCGCAGTAGCGGGGCGCGCAAGAAACTGATACTGGGTCGCTTTGGTCGTCATGCTAACATGTTAGTGCGCCGGCCGGTGCAATGCAATCGCGACCGCCTCATACCCAACCTCGAGCCTTGATGCCATGCTGGAAACGCTAGACCGCCCGAAAACTCTGGTGCTGAACCCTGCCGACAATGTGGGCGTGGCGCTGGCCAATCTCGATGTGGGCACGCCAACGCCCCAGGGGGTAACGACCCTCAAGCGCGTGCCCAAGGGGCATAAATTCGCGCTCCGGGCTATCGCGGCGGGTGCGCCGGTCACCAAGTTCGGCCAGATCATCGGCTTTGCCAAGACCGAGATTCCGGCGGGCGACTGGATCCACGAGTTCAATTGCGACATGGGGCCCATGGGCGGAGCCTTCGATCGCGATTACGACTATTGCGCAGCGGCCACGCCGGTCGCGATGGTGCCCGAGGCGGAGCGGGCGACTTTCGAGGGCTATCGGCGCGCCAATGGGCGGGTGGGCACGCGCAACTATGTGGGCATCCTGACCAGCGTGAACTGCTCGGCCTCGGTGGCCCGGTTCATGGCCGAGGCGATCAACCGCTCAGGCATTCTGGCCGATTATCCGGGGGTCGATGGCGTCATTCCCTTCGTGCACGGCACCGGCTGCGGCATGGAGAGCCGGGGCGAGGGCTTCGAGATCCTCAAGCGCACGCAATGGGGCTATGCCTCCAACCCCAATCTGGCGGCCGTGCTGTTGGTGGGGCTGGGCTGCGAAGTGTTCCAGATCGGGCGCATGAAGGAGCTCTACGGCATAGAGGAAGGCGAAACCTTCCAGACCATGACCATCCAGGATCAGGGCGGCACCGCCAAGACCATCGCCCAGGGCGTCGAGCGCATCAAGGCCATGCTGCCGATCGCCCAGAGGGCCAAGCGCGAAACCGTGTCAGCAGGCGAATTGATGCTGGCGCTCCAGTGCGGCGGCTCGGACGGCTATTCGGGCATCACCGCCAATCCGGCCCTGGGCTATGCCGCAGACCTGCTGGTGCAGCAGGGCGGCACCGCCATCCTGTCGGAAACCCCGGAGATCTATGGCGCCGAGCACCTTCTGACCCGGCGGGCGGTGAGCCGCGAGGTCGGCGAGAAGCTGGTCGAGCGCATCCACTGGTGGGAAGACTATACCCGCCGCAACCACGGCGAGATGAACAACAATCCCTCCCCCGGCAACAAGCTGGGCGGGCTCACTACCATTTTGGAAAAATCCCTGGGTGCGGCGGCCAAGGGCGGCACCACGCCCTTGACGGCGGTCTATGAATACGCCGAGCCGGTGCGCGAAAAGGGTTTCGTGTTCATGGATACGCCCGGCTTCGATCCGGTCTCGGCCACGGGGCAGGTAGCGGGCGGCGCCAATATCCTGGCTTTCACCACCGGGCGCGGCTCGGCCTATGGCTGCAAGCCGGTGCCCTCGATCAAGCTCGCCACCAATTCGGACATTTACCGCCGGATGGAAGGGGACATGGACATCAATTGCGGCGACATCGTCGATGGCGCCATGACGGTGGAAGAAAAGGGCCGCGAGATCTTCCAGATGCTGCTGCGCGTGGCCTCGGGTGAAGAAACCAAGTCGGAACAGCTCGGCTATGGCGACAACGAGTTCGTGCCCTGGCAGGTCGGCGCCACGATGTAAGGTTGAACCTTGGGCATCTCCGGGGTGTTCTGGCAGAACCAACCCCGGAGGTTCTGATGCTCAAGGATCACGATTCAGCCGCCATTCTGGCCGTCGCCGACATGGCGCGGGCCCGCACCTTTTACGAGGACGTGGTGGGGCTCGAGCCCACCGATGAGGACGATTACGTCGTCACCTACCGCACCGGCGCCACTCATCTGGTGATCTACGTCTCGGACTATGCTGGCACCAACAAGGCCAATGCCGTGGTCTGGGGCGTGGGCGATGCCATCGAAGGCATCGTCGCCGATCTGGCCGACAAGGGCGTGGTGTTCGAGCACTACGACACCATGACGCTGATGGGCGATATCCATGTCGATGGGCCCATGAAGCTGGCCTGGTTCGCCGATCCTGACGGCAACTTGCTGCACATCAACAATATGTAAAGCCTTATGGCCGCTGCGCACCGTTGGCGGCCACGAAGACCGAATAGACCTCGTGGGCGGCGGTGAAAAACAGCCGGTTCCGTCGCGGGCCGCCAAAGGTGAGGTTGGAGACCATTTGCGGCGCCTTGATGCGGCCCAGCACCTCGCCCTGTGGATTAAGACAGTTGATGCCTGCTCCCGCGCTCGTCCACACGTGCCCGGCGCTGTCGACGCGGAAGCCGTCGGGCAGCCCCGGGCTGATAGCGGCAAAGACTCGCCCGCGGCTCAACGTGCCGGCTTCGGAAACATCGAAGGCGCGGATATGGGCCGGGGCCTCGGGATCGTGGCTGCGTCCTGAATCGGCGACATAGAGCACCGACTCGTCGGGTGAAAAGGCCAGACCGTTGGGTTTGCGGAAATCGTCTGCAACCACGCTCAGCGCCCCGGTTGCCGGATCGAGTCGGAACACGTAGCAGCCGTCCTGCTCCATCTCGGCCTTGTAGCCCTCATAATCCGACATGATCCCGTAATTGGGATCGGTGAACCAGATGCTGTCGTCTGATTTGACCACCACGTCATTGGGCGAATTGAGCCGTTTGCCCTGATAGCGATCGGCCAGGATGGTGATGGCCCCATCCGGTTCGGTGCGCTCGACCGCCCGCTTGCCGTGGCTGCACGAAACGAGCCGCCCCTGCCGGTCGCGGGTATTGCCGTTGATGTAGTCGCAATTGGCCCTGAACACGGATACGCCCTGATCGGGCACCCAGCGCAACAGGCGGTTATTAGGAATGTCGGACCAGACCAGGTACCCGCCATCGGCAAACCAGACCGGTCCTTCGCTCCAGCGGCACCGATCGTAGAGCAGTTCCAGATCGGCAATCGGCACGGTCAGATCATAAAAGCGCTTGTCGTAATATTCATAGGCATCGCCAACCAGCGCCATAGTCTTCCTCCCACCGGTGCCCTTCGCGGGCCTTGTCTGTTGGCCAATCCAACCCGACTTTTTAACGAGCGGCAAGGCACTTGCGCTCGAGCCCGTCCTGGTGAGACTGCGCGCTCCAAGCCCGCGGGGGATTCCAGCATGGTTTTCAACAATTGCCTTGATGCCGATGGCGCCCTGATCGTGGGCGCCGGGCTGGCGGGCCTGTTCTGCGCACTCAAGCTGGCGCCGCGCCCGGTCACGGTGCTCTCGCCCACGCCTCTGGGGCGCGGGGCGTCTTCAGCCTGGGCGCAGGGCGGTGTGGCCGCCGCCATCGGGCCTGAGGACAGCCCGCAGCTGCACGCGGACGATACGGGCCGGGCCGGGGCGGGCACGGTGAATGCCGAGGTGGCCCGAAGCGTGGCCGCCGAAGCGGCTGCCCGCATCGAAGATCTGGCGCGCTGGGGCACGCCCTTCGACCGCGACGAGGCCGGGCAATTGCAACTTGGGCGCGAGGCGGCCCATTCGATCAACCGCATCGTCAAGGTCAAAGGTGACCGGGCCGGCCATGCCATCATGCAGGCGGTAATCGCCCAGGTGCTCAGGACGCCCTCGATCCGCGTGGTCGAGGGCCTGACCGCGCTCGATCTGGCACTGGCCGATGGCCGCGTGGTGGGCGTCTTCGCGCGCCGGCTCGGCGATGCCTATGGCGAGCCGATCCTGATCCGTGCGCGAGCCACCGTTCTGGCCGCCGGTGGGCTGGGCGGGCTTTACGCGGCTACCACCAATCCTCCTGGCGTTCGCGGCCATGCCATGGGCATGGCGGCCCGGGCCGGGGCGATGATCGCGGACGCCGAATTCGTGCAGTTTCATCCAACGGCGATTGCCACCGATGCCGATCCGGCACCGCTGGCCACCGAAGCGCTGCGGGGGGAGGGCGCAGTGCTGATCAACGAGACCGGCGCCCGTTTCATGCCCGCCATCCATCCCGATGCCGAACTGGCGCCGCGCGACATCGTGGCCCGCGCCATCTTCCGCCAGATCCAGGCGGGCCATAGGGTCTTTCTCGATACGCGCGCCGTACTGGGCGCACGCATCACCGAGGCCTTCCCCACCGTTGCCGCCTATTGCGCGGCGGCAGGGATCGATCCGGTCAAAGACCCGATCCCGGTGCGCCCGGCGGCCCATTACCACATGGGCGGGGTAAAGGTGGATGGGCAGGGGCGCTCGTCTCTTCCGGGCCTGCATGTATGCGGCGAAGCCTCCTGCACGGGCCTGCATGGTGCCAACCGGCTGGCGTCCAATTCGCTGCTCGAAGCGATCGTCTATGCGGCACGCATCGCCAACGACATTTCCGGGCTGGAACCCGCACGTGTAGCGCTTGCCCCCTTCGCTGGTATCGCCTGGGACGAGGCGGCCGGCCAAAGGCTCGAAGAGCGGCTGCGGCATCTGCCGGCGGTCCAGCAGTTGCGCGCGATCATGACCGATCTCGTGGGCGTGGAACGCTCAGAGCCCGGCCTTAGGCAGGCCCTATGCGAGATTGCGGCGCTGGAGCAGGGGGCTCAGGGCGTCACGCGTGCCTTTCTCAACATGACCAGTTCGGCGACTTTGGTGGCAGCGTCGGCCTTGCAACGGCAGGAAAGCCGAGGCGGACATTTCCGCACCGATTTTCCCCACCCCAATCCAAGGCTGCAGCACGCGACGCTGATGACGCTCGACCAAGCGCTGGCGATTCGCGCCGCCGCTTGAGTTCTACGCGTTCAGCACCGCGTCCACTTCGGCGCGGGTGGGCGGCACGCAGCCCTTGTGGCCGCAATTGAGCCCGGCAACCACGGCGCCAAAACGCAGGGTTTCGCCCAGGGCGGCGTCGTCAAGCGTGCCCAGACGCTCGGGCACCAACTGGCCGCGTTCGGCCAGAATGGTGATGATGCCGGCCATCAGGCTGTCGCCGGCGCCCACCGTGTCGCCGAACACCGGCGGCGGGAAAATTCCGGCTTGGGCGCGTCCGGACCGCGTAAAGGCGAGGCTTCCCGCATCGCCCAGGGTAACGACCACCAGTTTACAGTTGGGCCGCGCCAGCAAAGCCTGGGCATGCTCCTCGATCGCGAGCGTGTCATCGAGTGCTTCGAGATCCTCGCGGCTGACCTTGATCAGATGGGCCAGATCCAGAAACTGGTCCAGACGGGCTTTATAGGCCGCAAAATCGTCCACCAGCGTGGGGCGCACATTGGGATCGATGGAGATGGTGGCCCCGCGTGCCGCAGCGGCTTTGGCGACGGCCAGCCAGGCGGTGGCGTCTTCGGGCTCGATGGGGCAAAAGCCCCCGATCTGGAACAGGGTCAACTCGGACGGCAAGGCGTCGATCATGCCCTGGGCAGTGAACGCGCGGTCGGCGCCGCGATAGAACTCGTAGCGCGCCTCGCGCTTTTCGTTGAGCGTTACCACGGCCAGGGTGGTGGGCTCGCGCACGCGTTCGGACAAGAGCAGCTCGACCTTGGCCGCTTCGAGCGGTTCGAGCAGATAGTCTCCGAACCCGTCGCGCGAAATCGGGCAGAGATAGCCCGTGGGGTTGCCCAGCTTGGACAGCGCAATGGCGCAGTTATAGGGCGAGCCGCCGGGATGGGCGTGCATGTGGATGATGCCGTCGGGTCCGCGCGGCTCGGACACCAGGTCGATCAGGCTTTCCCCACCCACTACCAGCATTTGGCGCAACTCCTCGATGAGCACGGGCTGCTCTAGCAAGCCTTTCGGCCAGCGCCAAGGGGGCCTCGTGCCCGCTCAGGTCTCGAGCGCGTCGAGCCAGGCTTCGATCTGTTCGAGATCGGCCGAATAGGGCTTGGGTCGATCGCCCAGCACCACGCTGCGCGTGGCGTCGTTGCTGAGCATGTAGCCGCCGCCTTCCACTTTGGAGCTGGGCTTGACGGCCGACAATATGGTCAGGCCATGGCGGGCAGCGACGCGCTTGAGGCGGCGCAATATGGCAACATCGCTCTGGGCTCGGCTCATCGCCACCATCCTGTCTTCTGTCCGGCTCCCTTATTACGCATGGGGCGGGTTTGTCACCTGTCATCGGCCCCATGGCGCATTGACTCGGGCGTGTGAGGCCCCTTAGTCCTCCGCGCAAAGTCTTGCTTGAAAACCGCGCCGGCCCTTTTGGGAGTTCTCCATGCTCGTCACCGGATTTGTCATCCTGGTCGTTTCTGCCGTCGTCATCGGCATTGCAGTGTTCTGGAACATATTCACCCCGCCCCCCGGCCGCCGCATGGAGCAGCGCTTCGGCCCCAACCCCGCCATTCCCGCCCCGCGCCCGCAGGGCAAGGTGCCCACTCTCAAAATGCCCAGCGCCCGGGGCTGGCGCGATGGTGAGGCACCCCAGGTGGCCCAGGGACTGCAGGTCGCTCCCTTTGCCAAGGACCTCAAGCATCCGCGCTGGATCTACGTTTTGCCCAATGGCGACGTACTGGTGGCCGAATCCGCCACCCTGCCCAGCAAGGTCACGAGCTTTACCCGCTGGATGGCCAACAAGACCATGCGCCGCGCCGGCGCGCAGGTGGAAAGCGCCAATCGCATCACCCTGCTGCGCGATGCCGATGGCGATGGCGTTCCCGAGCTGCGCGAGGTGTTTCTCGAAGGCCTCAGCCAACCCTTCGGCATGGCGCTGGTGGGCGATACCTTCTATGTGGGCAATACCGGCAACCTAATGGCCTTTCCCCACCAGGCCGGCCAGACCAGAATCACCGCCCCGGGCAAGAAGCTCTTCGACATCAAGCCGGGCGGACACTGGACTAGAAGCCTCCTGGTCAGTCCCGACCAGAGCCGGATCTATGTGGGCGTGGGCTCGCAGAGCAATATCGGGGACAACGGCTTGGAAGCCGAGCAGGGCCGCGCGTTGATCCTGGAATACACCATTGCCACCGACACGGTACGCACCTTCGCCTCGGGCCTGCGCAACGCCGTCGGCATGGCCTGGGAGCCCCAGACCGGTGCGCTCTGGACCGTCGTCAACGAGCGCGACGGACTGGGCGACGAGACCCCGCCCGACTATCTGACTTCCGTCAACGACGGTGGCTTTTACGGCTGGCCCTACAGCTATTGGGGCCGCACGGTGGATGAGCGCGTGCAGCCCGAACGCCCTGACCTGGTGGCAACCGCCATCACCCCCGACTATGCCTTGGGTGGGCACACCGCTTCGCTTGGGCTGTGCTGGGTGCCAGAGGGGACGCTGCCGGGCCTGCCTGCCGGCATGGCCATCGGCCAGCACGGCTCGTGGAACCGCACCACGCTCAGCGGCTACAAGGTCATCCTGGTGCCGTTCGAGAACGGCAAGCCCAATGGCCGCCCGCACGAGTTGCTCTGGGGCTTTTTGACCCAGGACGAGAGCCAGTCCTATGGCCGGCCCGTTGGAGTCACGCTGGCGGCCGACGGCAGCCTACTGGTGGCCGACGATGTGGGCAACACCGTCTGGCGGCTGACGGCGGCGCGCTGAGCCTTACGGCAGCGCCAGCATGGCCCGATAGATCGCGACCGCCTCGTGGATGGCCGCGATCTCACAAAACTCGTCGGTCTTGTGCGCCATGGCGGGGTCGCCCGGCCCGCAGATGACGGTGGGCACGCCGCCCAGGGCCGGGGTCAGCACCGAGGCGTCGGTGAAATAATTGGCGCTGGCTGGGGCGCTCGCCGCACCCAGGACCAAGCCATGGGCGTGCACCAATGCCATCATGGTCTGGCCCTGCGGGTCGCTCCACACCGAGGGCAGATCGACCAGCGTGGCAAGTTCGGTTTCCGCGCCGACCGCGTTGGCGACGTCCCGGGTCACCGCGTCATGGTGCTGGCCGGGTACGGTGCGAATGTCGATGGTGAACTCGGCCCGGTCCGGCACTGAATTGATGTTGAGGCCCCCGCTCATGGTGCCCACGTTGAGGCTGGGGTTGCCCATGATCGGGTGGGCCGGATGGCCAAAGCCGAACCGCTCCAGCGCGCCCACCGCCCGTGCGGCGGCATAGACCGCATTGGTGCCAAGATGGGGTGTCGAGCCATGGGCCGTCACGCCGTGGCAGCACCCTTTGAGCCAGAGCGCGCCCTTGTGTCCCGCCAACAGGCGATTATCGGTGGGCTCGCCCACCACCAGAAACTCGGCCTCGTCGGGAAGCCCTGAAGCGGCGAGAGCCTGGGCCCCTTCCGATCCGGTTTCTTCGCCCCCGGTCAGGATCAGCGTCACGGTTGCATCGGGGGTTGCGATTGCAGCGGCGATCATGGCGGCCACGCCTGCCTTCATGTCGGTAGCGCCGCGCCCAAAGAGCTTGCCATCGATGATCTCACCACCAAAGGGATCGACGGTCCAAGGCGCCGCACCCAGCGGCACGACGTCCAGATGGCCGGTAAATACCCGCGCCTTGCCGGTGCCGCGCCGCGCAATCAGATTGACGCGTTCCGGCCCGAAGCCAGCGATTTCGATCTCAAACCCCGCGTCCCGCAACAGTGGTGCCAGCAGGTCGACGCAGGGTTGCTCATCGCCGGGCGGATTGCGGCTGTCGATGCGCACTAGGGCCTGGGCGAGGGCGACGGGGTCGATCATAGCGGCGTCCGATAGACCGGGGTGGGCAGCCCTTCGTAGCGGGCCTTGAGCTGAAGCGCGAGGAACTTGGAGAAAAAGCGCGACAGGGCCAGATTGCCGCCCTGGAACCACAGCCCTTCTTGCGCCGTGGGCTTGTACATGTTGCGCAGCTCCCCATGCCAGGGCCCAGGGTCGTTGCGCATGCCCGAGCCCAGCCCCCAGCAGGGACCCACGCGGTCGGCGGTCTCGCGATCCACGATCTTGGCCACCATTTCGTGCATGGATTGGAAGCCGGTGGACTGGATGATGACGTCGGCCGCGATCTCCGTGCCGTCTGCAAAGTGAATGCCGCCGGGCACCAAGGCTTCGATTGCCACCCCGGCCTTGACCTTGATCTCACCTGAAATGATCAGTTCGGATGCGCCCACGTCCACATAATAGCCCGAGCCGGTGCGATAGGCCTTCATCATCAGCCCCGTCTCGTCCTCGCCGAAGTCGACGAGAAATCCGGCTCGGCGCAGACGCTCGTAAAACTCGGCGTCACGTGCCTTGATCTTGTCGTAGAGCGCGCGCTGCGCCGCCGGCTGCAGTGCAAAGGGGGTTGCGGCGGCGATCAAGTCGGCCTTGTCCACGTCGATGCCGTCGGCCACGGCGGCTTCCGAATAGATGTCGAAGGCCAGCTCCATCAGAGTTTCGGAGCGCACCACCGTGGTGGGCGAGCGCTGCACCATGGTGACGTCCGCCCCCGCTTCCCACAGGTCCACGCTCACGTCATGGCCCGAGCTGGCAGCCCCGATCACGGCCACGCGTTTGCCGGCATAGGCGCGCCCGTCCGAATACTGGCTCGAATGGATAATCTCGCCGCCAAAGGCTTCAGCGCCGGGGAAATCGATGCGGCGCGGCGGGCCATAGGCGCCAGTCGCAAAGATCAGTTGCGCTGGCTTGAGCACCATGGGGGCGCCGTCGCGCACGAGTTCCACCGTCCAGCGTTGCCCGGCCTCATCATAGCGGGCGGATTTGACCTCGGTGCTCGTCCAATAATCGAGCTCCATCACCGTCACATAGGATTCCAGCCAGTCGCCCATCTTGTCCTTGGGCGTAAAGACGGGCCAGTGCGCGGGGAAGGGGATATAGGGCAGGTGATCGTACCAGACGGGGTCGTGCAGCACCAAGGAGCGGTAGCGGTTGCGCCAGGAATCTCCGGCCCGGCCGTTGCGCTCGGCAATGACGGTGGGCACGCCCAGCTGCTTGAGCCGGGCCCCCAGCATGATGCCGCCCTGGCCCCCGCCGATCACCAGGCAATAGGGTTGTTGTGTCTTTCCCAATGCCTCGGACTGGGCGGCGCGTTGCTCGGACCAGGTCTGGCGATTGCGGTCCGCGCCGTGCCGCACGCCCAGGCTCCGGGTTGCGCCGCTGGCTTCCTCAAAGCCGGTCAGGGCCTGCAGCGTGGTCAGAAGGGTGCGGGCCTTGCCGTCCTCGAGCCGCACGATGCCCTGGCCCCGTCCCAGCCGGGTCTTGAAGCTGAACCAGGCCTCCGTATCGACCTGGCGGTGCTGCACCCGCTCGAGCGAAAAGCCATGCGCGCCGGTCTGCGCCAAGCTCGCTTCCAGCATGGCGCCGATGGCGGGCTTGCCCTCCATCGTCTTGACGTTCCAGGTGAAAGCGACGAGGTCGCGCCAATAGCAATCGGGGGCGAAGAGGTCGAGCACCCCTTCTATGTCGCCGCGTTCCAGGCTTTGCGAAAACGCCTCCAAAAAGGCAGTGGCTTGAGCATCGGGCGCGGTATCGAGCATGGTCCTGGTCCGGAGTTAGTCGCCCAAGGGTTCGAGCTGGAGGCCCTTGCGGCGCGAAAGCATGGTGTATTTGATCCGGCGTAACGTCTCGCGCGCCGAAGCATCGAGCCGGTAGCCGGTGGCCGCCGAAACCAGATCGATGATGGTCAGAAAGGCAAAGCGCACGGCGGTGGGCTTCATGGTGTCGGGGAATTCGGGGATGTCGACCGTCAGCCGCACATCGCAGATGCGGGCCAGCTCCGAGTCCGGCTTGGTGATGCAAATGGTCCGCGCCCGATAGTGGCGCGCCAGCTCCACCGCCTCGATTACCTCGCGGGTGCGTCCGCTGGCCGAAATCGCCAGCACGATGTCGTCTGGCCGCAGCGTCGAGGCCGTCATCTGCATCACATAGGCGTCCGAATGAGCCGAGACCACGACGCCATAGCGGAACAGGCGATACTGGGTTTCCTGCGCCAGCGCCGATGAGCTGCCGCCCATGCCGAAAACGGCCACCTGATGGGCCGAGGCGATCAGGTCGGCAGCCTTGAGCACTTGGGCGGGGTCGACCTGCCGTTCCACGGCGGTCAGGGCGTTGCGGGCCTCGGAGAACACCTCGGTCCAGAGCGGGGAGGGGGCTTCCGCGGCCGGCCTTGAGTTGATCTGGCCAGGCAGATAGAGCCGCCCAACGACCACCGACTGAGCCAATTTGAGCTTGAAATCACGCACCCCGTCGCAGCCGATCGCGCGGCAGAACCGCGTGACGGTGGGTTCGCTGACATCGGCGCGCCGGGCGATTTCGGCATTGGAGGCATCCACCGAAAAGCTGACGTCCGAAAGCACCACATCGGCCACGCGGCGCTCGGAAGGTCGCAATTCCTCGTAGCTGTCCTTGATCTGGGCCAGGATGTCGGGAATGGGCTTGTCCAGCGCGCCCCGGTCAGTGTCAGTCATGTCGATCTCCGCGTTCCCCCATCGGCGCATCCTCTAAGCGCGGCGGTCCTTGCAGCCAAGGCCCGGCGGTCATGCGGTGCACCTCGTTCGCGGGTGTTCGGTCGCTTGTTTGCTCCCACGATGTCGGAAACTTACAAACGTAGCAAGCGCAAAAGCGCAGATTTTGGGCGCAAACCTGGTCAGCCGAAAGACTAATCAGTCTCGCTTGACTTGAAAGTTAGGATAGTTACAGACTGATGACGTTCGGGGTGCGAAAGGCGTTCCGAGCGGCGGCAGACCGAAATCGGGGGCGTTGGTCGTGGGCGGTGCACAACAGGCAAAGCTTGAGGTTCGCAAGGCCAGCAAGGTCTACAAGACCGGCTCGGGCGACCTGCTTGCCCTCGATCGGTGCAGCCTGGCCATCAAGTCCGGCGAGATCGTTTCCATCGTCGGGCCCTCGGGAAGTGGCAAGACGACCCTGTTGTGGTCGATGTCGGGCCTGCACGGGTTGACCGGTGGCGACGTGCTGCTCGATGGCAAACCCATTACCGGGCCGAGCCCCGAAATCGGCATGGTCTTCCAGGATGCCAACCTGTTGCCCTGGCGCGACGTCGATGCCAACATCAATTTTCCCTTCGAGATCAAGGGGCAGACGCCGGATCGCGACTGGATCGCGCGGCTGATGCACCGGGTGGGGCTCGATGGTTTCGGCAAGCGTTTTCCGCGCGAGCTTTCGGGCGGCATGCAGCAGCGCGTAGCGCTGGTGCGCGCGCTCTCTTTCAAGCCCTCGGTGCTGTTGATGGACGAGCCGTTCGGCGCGCTCGATTCCTTCACCCGCGAGGAAATGAACCACCTGGTGGAAGAGATCTATCTCGACACCCGCACCACCATCGTCCTGATCACCCATTCCATCGAGGAAGCGATCTTCCTGTCGGACCGGGTGATCGTGATGAGCCCCCGTCCGGGGCGCATTGCCGGCGAATATGCGGTGCCGTTTCCCCGGCCGCGGTCCATGGAGATCATGGCGACGCGGGAGGTCTTTGACCTCACCAACATCATCAAGCGCGAAATCGTGGGCGAGCAGAAGAGCAAGGCCCGTCTGGTGAGCGCCCCGGTCGACCCTGTCGGCCAGCACGCAGCCCTCTGAGGGAAACCTGACATGAGCGAGACCGACGCCATTCCCGAATTTTCCAAGTCCAAGGCTGGAGGGGGTGGCGGCGTCGGCGTCTCCAACATGTCGGCTTTGGCCGGTGGGCCGGGCATCAAGTCCGTGGGCGAGGCTCTCGCCATCATCCTGACTGCGGTCATCGTCATCGGGGGCGCGGAAATCCTGCTCAGCGCTTTCGGCGTGCCTCAATATGTGATGCCCAAGCCTAGCGAGATCGGCCGGGCCTTTGTCACCGACTTCCATTTCATCCTGCCGCACCTGGGTCACACCCTGGTGGAGCTGCTTTCGGGCTTTGCCATCGGTGCCAGCATCGGGCTGATCCTGGCGGCCGTGGTCACCCAGTTTCCTTTCGCCGAAAAGATCATCGCGCCCTACATCCTGCTCCTGGTCACAACGCCCATGCTGGCGCTGGTGCCGCTGCTGATCCTGCGCTTTGGCTTTGGCTACACCCCCCGCATCATTGCGGTGGCCCTGGCGGCGGGGCCCATGGTGATGATCAATTCGGCCACCGGTTTCCGGCGGGTCGATCAGGGCAAGATCGCGCTGGCGCGATCCTATGGCGCCTCCACCTTGCAGATCTTTTGGAAGATCCGGGCCCCCATGGCGCTGCCCATGATCCTGGTGGGGCTGATGATCGGGGCGATTTTCGGCCTCCTGACGGCCGTGGGCGCCGAAATGGTGGGCGGCGGCTTCGGGCTGGGCAACCGGCTCACCTCCTATTCCTCCATGATCCAGATGCCGCAGTTTTTCGCTGTGGTGCTGATCCTCTCGGTTCTGGGCATCCTCATCTACATCCTGTTTTTCCTGATCGGAAAGAAATGGGCGAGCTGGGAAGCCTGATTAGAAGGCTGCCGCCGGCGCGTCCGGGGGCTGCAGCCAGACGACCATGGGACGAAACGCAACAGGGGACATGAGAATGCGTAAGCTTACGACCAGTGGCGGCATGAACCGCCGCACCTTCCTTCAGGTTTCTGCCGCCGGCGTGGTGACGGCCTCCACGCTGGGCTCGATGGGGCGGGCCATGGCCGAGCCCTATGGGCGCTTTACCTGGATCTCGCCGCGCGGCTCGCTCGAAGTGCTCGACGACTATGCCTATTGGATCGGCAAGAAGATGGGCTATTTCGACGATCTGGGCATCGAGGCCGACATGCAGCCGGGCCCGTCCGACGGCACCGCCGTGGTCAAGTTCGTCGATGTGGGCCAGGCCGATATGGGCTTTCCCTCCCCCGGCGTGTTCTCCTTTGCGCTCGAAAACGGCATGAAGCTCAAGTCCGCCTTCCACATGGGCGCGCTCGATACCTTCTCGATTGCCTTCCGCAAGGGCGAGGGCACCAACGATCTCAAGCAACTCGAAGGCAAGACCGTGCTCTTGGGCTCGGCGGCCTGGCAGTCCATCGTCGATCCCATGCTGGCCGTGCAGGGCGTCGATGTCTCCAAGATCAACTATGTGGAAGCCGGCTGGCCCACCTGGGCCACCGCGCTGCAAGCCGGGCAGGGCGATGCGGCCTTGAGCTGGGAAGGTTTGCGGGCCGAGTGGATCGCCAACGGACTCGATTTCGAATATTGGCTGGGCGTGCGCAAGTCGCCGCTCTTTGCCAATACTTTCGTGGTGCGCGCCGCCGACCTGGAAGATCCCGACAAGAAGGCGTTCCTGGAAAAATACCTGCGCGGCTGGGCCATGGGCCTGGAATTTGGCTACCGCAACCCGCGCGCCGCAGTGGAGGCCGTGTTCGAGCAGTTCCCCACCCTGGCGTCCAATCTCGGGCCTGAACTGGGCGTTACGTCCATTCTCCAGCAGATCAACGTCTTCCGCGGCGACATGACCAAACGGCAGGGATGGGGCTGGCACGACATGGCCGCCTGGCAGACCTTCTTTGACAGCCTGGCTGAGCTGGGCCAGATCTCGAGCCCGGTCAAGGCCGAGGACGTGGTGACCAACGAGCTGATCCCGGCGGCCAATGATTTCGACATGGCCAAGGTCGAGGCGGACGTGGCGGCCTACACGCTCACCCCGGAAATGGAAGCGGTCAACATCGAAGAGATCACCGCGCATCTCTACGATCAGGAAGTGCAGGCCTGAGCCTCAGGCTACACCGGTTCGGGTCGGGGCGCAGGCGCCCCGGCCTGGTTTGCGTCAACAGGGGGAGGGCGACATGCCTGACAAAGTTAGAATTCTGGTCGTCGGCCTGGGCAATATGGGCGCGTCCCACGCCAGCGCCTATCACCGCAATCCCGGCTTCGAGATCGTGGGGCTGATGAGCCGCTCGATCACCTCCAAGCCCATCCCGGCAGAGTTGCAGGGCTATCGGCTGTTTGAGGATTTCGACCAGGCGCTGGCCGAGACCAGGCCGGACGCCGTCTCGATCAATTCCTGGCCCAACACCCATGCCGAATATGCCATCAAGGCGATGGAGGCGGGGGCCCATGTGTTCATGGAAAAGCCCATCGCGACCAATATCGAGGATGCCGAGAAGGTCGTCGCCACCGCGCGGGCTACCAACCGCAAGCTGGTGCTGGGCTATATCCTACGCGTGCATCCCTCCTGGATGAAGTTCATCGAATTGGGCCAGACCCTGGGCAAGCCCCTGGTCATGCGGCTCAACCTCAACCAGCAGAGCAATGGCCCGGCCTGGACCTGGCACAAGAACCTCATCGATTCCCTGATCCCGATCGTCGATTGCGGCGTCCATTACGTGGACGTGATGTGCCAGTTGACGGGCGCCAAGCCGGTGCGCGTGCACGGCATCGGCGCCAAGCTCTGGGAAGAGGCCGACAAGCCCAATTACGGCCATTTGCACGTCACCTTCGATGACGGCTCGGTGGGCTGGTACGAAGCGGGCTGGGGCCCGATGATGAGCGAAGTGGCCTTCTTCGTGAAGGACGTGATCGGCCCCAAGGGCGCCGTCTCCATCGTTCCGGGCCATTCAGAAGGCAAGGATCAGCTCGAGGACGTGTCCGATTCCGCCGATATCGACCGGCACACCAAGACCGACGTCATCCAGTATCATCACGCCGAAGTCGGGCCGGACAAGAATTTCGTCAAGAAGGACGAGATCTTCAAGACCGACGACGAACCCAACCACCAGGAGCTGTGCGACCGCGAGCAGGCTTTCTTCCTCAAGGCCATCCAGGACGATCTCGATCTGACCGAATCCATGGATGCGGCCGTCAACAGCCTGCGTATCGTTTTGGCTGCCGAGCAGTCGATCAACGAAAAGCGCGTGGTCGAGCTGGCCTGAGCCAAAGGCGGGCGGGCCTGGTCCCGCCCGGGTCAATCAAAGCGGGTGGAGATTTGACGATGGCGCTGGAGCAGGCGGCACGAGGCTATGACCTCGTGCTCAAGGGCGGGCGTGTGATCGACGAACGCAATGGCGTGGACGGGCTTTTCGACGTCGCCGTCGCAGGCGGCAAGATCGCGGCGGTGGCGCCCGGCATCGAGCCGGGCCGAGCGCGGGTGGCCGATGTGGGCGGCTGCATCGTGGCCCCGGGCCTGATCGATATCCACGCCCATGTCTACCACAAGGCGACCTCGCTGGGTGTCGATCCGGGCCGCATTGCGCGCCGCACCGGCATTACCACGCTGGTGGATGCCGGCAGCGCCGGCGCAGGCAATTACGATGGGCTGCGCGATTACGTGATGGCCCATTCGCCCTATCGCATCTATGCCTTTCTCAACATTTCCTTCCCCGGCATTTTCGGCTTCGACAAAGGCCTGTTCATCGGCGAGGCGACGCTCGCCGACATGTTGCCGGTGGATCGCTGCGTGGCCAAGATCGAGGCTAATCGCGACACCATCATCGGGGTCAAGGTGCGCATCGGCGGGCCGGCGACCGGCGATCTGGGGTTGGGCGCGCTGCGCCTGGCGCTCGAGGCGGCCGAAGCCACTGGCCTGCCGCTCATGACCCATATCGGGGGCCCGCCACCGAGCTATGGCGAAGTGGTTTCGATGCTCAGGCCCGGAGATATCCTCACCCATTGCTATCGTCCCGAACCCAATTCGGCCATCGGCGCCGATGGCAGGCTGTTGCCCGAAGTCCTGGCCGCCCGCGCGCGCGGCGTGCTGTTCGACGTCGCCCACGGCATGGGCGCATTCGGCTATCAAAGCGTGGAAGCAGCGCTGGGCGCGGGCTTTCTGCCCGATCTCATTTCCTCTGATGTGCATGTGGTGGCCGTGGAAGGGCCGGGCTACGACCTGCTGCACACCATGAGCAAGCTGCTCAATTGCGGCCTGTCGCTGCCCCAGGTAATCGCCATGAGCACAAGCCGGCCGGCTCTGGCCATGCGCCACCCCGAACTGGGTCAACTCGGCGTGGGGGCTCCGGCCGATATTACGGTTTTGCGCGAAGTGCCTTCCGATTTCGTCTTTCAAGACGTGGTGGGCGAGCGGCGGCAAGGCACACGGCTGCTCCAGCCCGAAGCCGCCTATATTGCGGGGCGCGAAATGGAAATCTCGCGCCGGCCCTTCGAAGAGCCGTTCCTGATCGGGGACCATCACGGCCACCGGCACTAACGCCAAGCCCGGGCAAACTGCCACCGCGCCCCGTGCGCGGTGGCGTAACGGTCAGCGCCCCAGGGCGTTGAGGTCGTTGGTCAGGGCCGAAGAAACGCCCTGATCGGATCCCGATATGAACATATAGCCCTCGTCGCGGCGCTTCTCCCAGTCCGAGGCATTGCCGATGATGCCGAGATAGGCGCCCAGATCGCGGGCCTTGGCGCCCACTTCGCGGATCTTTTCCTCCACTTCGGCCACGCCCGACTGGCCCACATAGCCCATGTCGGCATGCAGGTCCGCCGGACCCACGAATGCGGCGCCGACGCCCGGCACGGCCATGATCTCCTCGAAGTTCTCGATCGCCTCGACCGTCTCGATCTGCACGATCAGCACCAGCTCGCCCTGCGGATCGAGCGGCCAGAGATCGGCCTTGGCCACATAGTCGGCCGCACCCAGGCCCCAGGCCCCGGCCGGTCCGCCATAGCCGCGCTGCCCGCGCGGTTCGGGCGCGGCATCGTCCACCACGGGCGGAAAGCGCATCGCCCTGACGGCGGCCATGGCATCCTCGGCCGAATTGACTTGCGGCAGCATGATGCCCATGGCGCCGGCGTCGAGCAATTGCTTGAACACCCACTGGTTTTGCCCCGCTTCCCGGCCATTGATGGGAATGCGTACCACCGGGGTCACCGGGAAGCTGCCGTCGAGCGCCCGCATATTGTAGATGAACTGTTTCAACGTCTCTGCGTCGTAGGGATTGTGCTCCATGTCGATGATGATGAAATCGAGCTTGGAGCCCCCCAAGATGCGGGCATTGTTGGCGTCGCGCACCGCCGAGAAGGGGCCGATGCCGAACTCCTTGGCCTCGATGCGTTCGATCAGATGATTGAGCCGGTCGCCCCCGGCGGTGGCGCCGGCCGGATCGGCATAAGGTGTCGCCGGGGCCTGCTGGGCCATGGCGGCAGTCGAGGTCAAAATGGCCAGCCCCAGGGCCAGGCCGAAACGTTTCAAGGTCTGCACGTCAATCTCCTCAAAATGACGACGCTCAGGGCGTGCAAGGCCGGCGGCGCGAGAGCCTCGGGCCCGCGCCATCGCACATGGGCGGCCTGCCCTGGCAAAGGCGCGGCCGGTCCATCCTGATGCTGAAAATCCTCCGAACGAAGGGGCCACGCCGGCTTTAATTTGGTCTTGGCCCCGTCATGCAAACAAAGCCTAGGCTCGGCTTATGAGCTTCAACAATGCCACTAAAGTTCGATCACCCAATTTCTATACCCATTATTGGGTAGCTCTTGCCAAAGCAGGGTCGGTGGCGCCACTTTGCGGCAGCATGGCCCCCGGCAACCTGGGGTGGCCGGTTGATGCACGGAGCAATCCCACCTTGAAGCTCAGACACCAGATCCTGATCCTGGCCATCGTGCCGCTGATCCTGGCCGTATCGGCGATTACCGCGCTGGTGATCTGGCAATCGACGTCGCTGGCCGAAACCAGCATTGAAGCCTTCGAGAGCAATATGCTCAAGGCCAAGGAGACCGAGTTGCTCAATCTGACCAATCTGGCGATCTCGGCGATCGACGAGGTCTATCGCAATGCCGGTCCCGACGACGAGGCTGCCAAGGATCAGGTGCGCTCCATCCTTACCTCGCTCGATTATGGGGAGGACGGCTATTTCTTCGTTTACGATTATAACGGCAATAACATCGTCCATCCCCGCCAGACCTATCGGCCCGGCCAGAACTGGCTCGACCTGGTCGATCCCGATGGCGACCACGTCATTGCCAATCTGATCGAGCGCGCCAAGGAGGGCGGGGGGCTGCACCAGTACAAATGGGAAAAGCCGTCCCAGGGCGTGATGGCTGACAAGCTCTCCTTCGCCGTGGGGCTGGACAAGTGGCGCTGGATGTTGGGCACGGGTGTCTATCTCGACGACGTCTTCGCCCAGACCGCCGTCGCCAAGGCCGAGCTGCGCGACAGCATCGGGCGCACCTTTCTCATCGTCATGCTGATCGCGGTGCCCTCGGTGCTCATCGTCTTCGCCACCTGCATGGCGCTCAATGCACGCGAGCGCCATATGGCCGACAGCAAGCTCAAGCAATTGACCCAGCGCATCGTGCACACCCAGGAGGAAGAACGCAGCCGCATTGCCCGGGAGCTCCATGACGGCATTTCCCAGAACCTGGTGGGCGTGCGGTATGCCATCGACCTGGCCCGCCGCAAGGTAACCGACGGGACGCCCGAAGCCATCGGCGCCATCGAGCGGGGCGCCGCGGCCCTCAATGGTGCGATCAAGGAGGTACGGCGGCTGTCCCACGATCTGCGTCCGCGCGTGCTCGACGATCTGGGCCTGGCCCCGGCGCTCGAAGCGCTGTGCCACAATTTTTCAGAGCGCACCGGCATCATCACCAAGCTCGATTGCATCGATTATGCCAGCCGCCCGCGGATCGAACCGAGCACAGCGCTTTATCGTGTGGCGCAGGAAGCGCTCAACAATGTCGAGCGCCACTCCCAGGCCAGTGCGGTTACCATTACATTGTCCAGTCCCAAGGGGCGGATCACCATGGTGATCACCGACAATGGCAAGGGCTTTGCCCCGCCGGGCAAGAACGCCCAGCCCGGTGGATTGGGCTTGCGCAACATGCAGGAACGCATGGCCCATTTCGGTGGCCTGCTACTGATTCAAAGCACACCGGGCGAGACCACGCTCAAGGCCATGCTGCCGCGTTCGGCCTCCCTGGCGCAGTCCAACCTGGCGGAGGTGGCATGAGCGCGGCGCCCATCAAGGTGCTGCTGGTGGACAACCATCCCCTGGTGCTCGATGGCCTCAAGGCCATTCTCGAAACCTTTCCCAATATCGTGGTGGTGGGCACGGCGGGCCTGGCCAGCCAGGGTCTGGCACTGGCCCGCACAGCACAGCCCGACGTGGTGCTGCTCGATATCAACATGCCTCAGATCAGCGGCATCGATGCCATCGAGATGTTTCGCGAAGAGGTGCCCGGCATAAGGCTGCTGATGCTCTCCATGCATGACAGCCGGGAATATATCTCCACCTCCGTGCTGCACGGCGCTTCGGGCTATGTGCTCAAGGACGTGTCCACCGAAGAGATCGTGGCGGCTATCGAAGCGGTTGCGGCAGGCGGAACCTATTTTTCGTCGGGCGTGTCCGACGTGCTGCTGGCCCGGCAGGCGCAGGGGCCCGACAATCCGCTCACGGCACGTGAATATGGCGTCTTGCTGCTGGTGGCCTCGGGCAAGAGCAACAAGGAAATCGCCCAGGAATTGTCGCTTTCGGCAGCAACGGTGGAAACCCATCGCAAGAAGATCAAGAAAAAACTGGGCCTACCCACCACCGCCGAGCTGACCCGTTACGCCATCGAGAACGGCCTGATCTGACGCTCAGGAATGCTACCCAGTATTGGGTAGCGTCCGCCATTTCCCCTTTCGCCCATATTGTTCGGTCCGGGCCCCGGTTCTACCAGTCCCCCATGGTTCGCTCCCCCGCAAGCGGACCAAGGGAGGACGATATGGCTGGGCTTCTGGCACTTTCGCGCGCCATCGACGCGATCAATACCTTCATAGGCAAAGCCGTATCCTGGCTGCTGCTGGTCGCCGTGCTGATCAGCGCGGGCAATGCGATCACCCGCAAGCTGTTCAATCTCAGCTCCAATGCCTGGCTCGAGGCGCAGTGGTATCTGTTCTCGGCGGTGTTCCTGGTGGCGGCGGGCTATACCCTGCTCAACAGCGAACACGTCAAGGTCGACCTGCTGTATGGGCAATTGCCGCGTCGCGGTCAGCTCTGGATCGAGATCCTGGGCACGCTGTTTTTCCTCTTCCCCTTCTGCATCATCACCATAGCGCTATCCTGGCCCATCGTTGCGGCCAAGTTCGCCAGCGGCGAGGTGTCCAACAATACCGGCGGGCTGGTGCTCTGGCCGGTCTGGGCGCTTATCCCGATCGGCTTTGGCCTGTTGCTGGTGCAGGGCGTATCCGAGCTGATCAAGCGCATCGCCATTCTGCGCGGGCAGATCCCCGACCCGGTCGCCATGGCCGACGCCGAAGCCGCCGCACTCTAAGCCCGGGGATTTTTCATCATGCTTGCCTTCATCGCGGAAAATCTCGCGCCCATCATGTTCCTGTCGCTGATCGTCGTGCTGTTGCTCGGCTATCCAGTGGCGTTTGCCTTGGCCTTCGTGGGCTTTGCCTTCGGCTTCGTGGGCATCGAGATGGGCCTGTTGCCCATCAATCTCTTCGGCGCCATCCCCGACCGCATCTTCGGGCAGATGTCCAACGAAACGCTGCTGGCCATCCCCTTCTTCACTTTCATGGGGCTGATCCTGGAACGCAGCGGCATGGCCGAGGATCTGCTCGACACCATCGGGCAGCTATTCGGCACCATGCGTGGCGGCCTGGCCTTCGCCGTGATCGTGGTGGGCGCGCTTCTGGCCGCCACCACGGGCGTGGTTGCCGCTTCGGTGATTTCGATGGGCCTGATCTCGCTGCCCATCATGCTGCGCTACGGCTATGATCGCAAAGTGGCCACCGGCACCATTGCCGCATCGGGCACGCTGGCCCAGATCGTGCCGCCCAGCCTGGTGCTGATCATCCTGGCCGACCAACTCGGCCGGTCCGTGGGCGACATGTACAAGGGCGCGCTGATCCCGGCGCTGCTGCTGGTGGGCTGCTACATTGCCTACATCCTCGTGATGTCGATGCTCTACCCCAAGAGCGTGCCCGCACTGCCGCCCGAGGCCCGCACGCTGCATGGCTGGAAACTCGTGCGACGGGTCATCACCTCGCTGGTGCCGCCGCTGGTGCTGATCTTCCTGGTCTTGGGCACCATCTTCATCGGCTTGGCCACGCCGACCGAAGGCGGCGCCATGGGTGCGGTGGGCGCGCTGATCCTGGCGGCGATCAACCGCAAGCTCAACCTGGCCATGGTCAAGTCCGCGCTCTATGCCACGGCCAAGCTCTCATCTTTCGTGATCTTCATCCTTTTGGGTGCGCGCGTCTTCTCGCTCACCTTTTACGGGGTGAACGGGCACGTCTGGGTCGAGCACCTGATGACCTCCATTCCCGGCGGCGAGCTGGGCTTTCTGATCATCGCCAACCTCCTGGTCTTCTTCTTGGCCTTCTTCCTCGATTATTTCGAGCTGGCCTTCATCATCATCCCGCTTTTAGCCCCTGTCGCCGACAGCCTGGGGATTGATCTGATCTGGTTCGGCGTGATGCTGGCGATCAACATGCAGACCTCGTTCATGCATCCGCCCTTCGGGTTCTCGCTGTTCTACCTGCGGTCGGTGGCGCCAACCCGGCCTTATAAGGACCGGGTGACGGGGGCGACCATCCAGCCGGTTACGTCGGGGCAGATCTATCGCGGCGCCATTCCATTCCTGGGCATCCAGCTGGTCATGGTGGTGCTGGTAATGGCCTTCCCGCAACTGGTCACGCACTACAAGTCAGGCCAGGTGGCGGTCGATCCGGCCAGCATCCAGCTCAACGTGCCCATGCCGGGGGCAGGGGGCGAAAACCCCTTCGGTGCCCCCGCCGCGCCCTTTGGCAGCCCGGCGCCCAGCTTCGGCGTGCCCGCGCCGACCTTTGGTGCGCCCGCCCCGCAAGGCACGGCACCGGCCGCCCCCGCTGCGCCCGCGGCCCCCAGCTTCGGCGCCTCGCCCAGCGCAACGCCGGCCGCCCCGACCTTCGGGGCTCCGGCGGCAACCCCGCCGGCTGCAACGCCGGCCCCGCCCAGCTTCGGGGCGCCGCCCACCGCCCCCTGATCCAATCGTGCCACGCCCCTGGCTGGCCTGAACTTTAAAAACTGAGGAGGACTGACATGACGACCACCTTCAACCGCCGCGGCTTTCTGACCAAGGGCGCTGTCGGCGCGGCCGCTGCCGCCACCGGTGCGGCGCTGGCCACCCCGGCCATCGCCCAGGAGCTGCCCACGCTGCGCTGGCGCCTGACTTCGGGTTTCCCCAACAATCTCGACACCATCTATGGCGGCGCCACCGTCATGGCCGAGGCGCTGTCGGCCATCACCGAAGGCAAGTTCCAGATCCAGGTGTTCCAGGCCGGTGAACTCGTGCCAGGCCCGCAGGCCATCGACGCGGTCCAGGCCAACACCGTGGAAATCGCTCATACCTGCGGTTACTATTTCACCGGCAAGAACCCCACCTTCGCCATCGGCTCGACCATTCCGTTCGGCCTTAATGCCCGCCAGCAGAACGCCTGGCTCTACCATGGCGGCGGCAACGAGCTGTACAACACCTTCCTTGAGGAATACGGCGTCGTGGGCATCCCGGGCGGTGGCACGGGTGCGCAGATGGGCGGCTGGTTCCGCAAGGAAATCAACAGCCTGGCCGATCTCAACGGCGTCAAGATGCGCATTGCCGGCGTGGCGGGCGAAGTCATGTCGCGCCTGGGCGTGGTGCCCCAGCAGCTGCCGGGCGGCGACATCTATCCCGCGCTCGAGCGTGGCACCATCGATGCGGCCGAATGGGTCGGGCCCTATGACGACGAGCGCCTGGGCTTCTACCAGATCGCGCCCTACTACTACTATCCGGCCTATTGGGAAGGCGGGCTCACCATCCACTTCTACATCAACAAGGGCCAGTACGACGCGCTGCCCGAGGCCTACAAGGTGGCCTTGGACACCGCTTGCAAGGCTGCCAACGTCAACATGCAGGCGCTCTACGACGTCAAGAACACCGCGGCCATCCGCTCGCTGGTGGGCAAGGGCGTGCAGCTGCGTCCCCTGCCGCGCGACGTGATGGATGCCGCCTACAAGACCACCTTCGAGCTTTACGAGGAATACAACGCCAACAACCCGCAATGGGCGGCGATCTATCCCTCCTGGAAGAAGTTCCGCGACGAAAGCTTCGAGTGGTTCCGCGTCGCCGAATACAGCTACGACAGCTACATGTATGCAGCCCAGGCCGCCGGCCAGTAAGGCGTCTCGGGCGGCCGGATCATCCGGCCGCTCGTTTCGTTCAGCCTGGCCGCTGCCAGGCACCGCTCATTCGTAGAACAGCGAAATCTTGTGCCCGCCGATCTCGTGGACATTGATGTCCATGTCATAGATCGTGCGCAGCACATCGGGCCGGATGATCTCTTCGGTCGGTCCATGACACACGATCCTGCCCTCGCGCATGGCCACGATGGTGTCCGAATACCAGGACGCGAAATTGATGTCGTGGAGCACCAGCACCACGGTCTTGTTCAGGTCGCGGCTGGCCTGGCGCATCAGCTTCATCATGCCCATGGCATGCTTGAGATCGAGATTGTTGAGCGGCTCGTCGAGCAGCACGTATTCGGTATCCTGGCACAAAACCATGGCCACGAAGGCGCGCTGGCGCTGACCTCCCGATAGCTCGTCCAGATAGCGCTCTTTCAAACCGTCTAGGTTGAGGTATTCGATGGCCTGGTCGATATGGACCTTGTCCTGGCTCGTCAGCCGTCCCTTGGAATAGGGGTAGCGGCCGAAGGCCACCAGGTCGCGCACCGTCAGGCGCGTGGTCATGTGATTGTCCTGCCGCAGGATCGAGAGACGCTTGGCCAGCACGTCGCTGGGGGTGCGCGTCACGTCCATGCCGTCCACCGTCACGCTGCCCCCGTCCATGCCCAGCAGCCGGCTGATGATCGAGAGCAGAGTGGATTTACCCGCGCCATTGGGACCGATGATGGAGGTGACGCCGCGTGGGGGCAGGGTGATCGACACATCGTCCACCACCACGGCGCGGCCGTAGCTCTTGCTGACGCCTTGGGCAATGATCATCGGGCGGCTCCCCTGAGGATGAGAACGAGAAACACCAGGCCGCCCAGGAACTCGATGATCACGGCCAGCGCGGTGTTGAAGGCAAAGATCCGCTCGAGTGCCATCTGCCCGCCGACGAGGCAAATGATGGCCACAAGCACGGCGGCGGGCAGCACGTAGCGGTGCCTGGAGGTGCCCACCATCAGGTAGGCCAGATTGGCGACCAGAAGCCCGAAGAAGGTGACGGGTCCGACCAGCGCCGTGGATACCGAAACCAGCACGGCGATCAGCATCAGGATCAGGGTGACCAGCCGCTTGTGGTTGATGCCAAGATTGATGGCGTGGTCGCGGCCCAGGCTCAAAACGTCGAACGTGGTGTGGATGCGCCAGGCTACCATGCTCACCAGCCCGATCAGCACCGTGGAGATCGCCAGCAGATCGGTGTTGACGGTGTTGAAACTGGCAAAGAACCGGTCCTGCAATACGGCGAACTCGGACGGATCCATGATGCGCTGCATCAGCCCCGAAAGAGCGCGGAAGAAAGTGCCTACGACGATGCCCACTAGAACCAGCAGGTGCAGGCTGCGGCTCTGGTGCGAAAACAGGAGGCTAAACAGCACGGTGGAAAACACCAGCATTGCCGCCAGCTCCACCCCGAACTGAAGCAGCGGGTCGATCTTGGCCAGCGTCAAGCTGCCCAGAAAGAACACCGCCAGGGTCTGGATCAGCACATACATGGCATCAAAGCCCATGATCGAGGGCGTCAGGATGCGGTTGTGCGTAACGGTTTGGAACAGCACGGTGGACACGGCGATGGCATAACCCACCAGCACCATGGTCAAGACCTTGGTGCCGCGAAAGCTCAGGATGAAGCTCCAGCTGCCCCGCGCACCCAGGGTCATGAACATCACGATCAGCAGCACCGCTGCGGCCGCCAGGCCTACGATCACTTGCCAGGGCTGCACACGCCTGCGGGCCGCCATGATCAGGTCAACCATAGCGGGCATCCTTGCGAAGCAGCAGATACAGGAAGATGACGCTGCCCACCACGCCCACCACCGTGCCGATGGGGATTTCATAGGGCTGGTTGATCACTCGCCCGATGATGTCGCAGGCCAGAACGAATCCAGCGCCAAACAGGGCGATCCAGGGGATCGAGCGCCGCATGTTGTCGCCCATGATCATGGAAACCACATTGGGCACGATCAGACCCAGGAACGGGATCATGCCCACCGTTACCACCACGATGGCACTGATCAGCGACACGATGACCAGCCCCAACGTCAGCACGCGGCGATAGTTGAGGCCCAGATTGGTGGTGAAATCCTCGCCCATTCCGGCCACGGTGAACCGGTCCGCCGCTATCCAGGCGATGCCGGTCAGCCCGGCCGAAACCCACAGCATTTCGTAGCGTCCGCGCAGGACGGAGGAAAAGTCGCCCGTTGTCCAGGCATTGAGCGATTGGAGCAGTTCGAAGCGATAGGCAAAGAAGGTAGTGATCGAGGCGATCACCCCGCCCAGCATGATGCCCACAAGCGGCACCAGCAGCACCGAGCGCAGCGGCAGCATGCGCAAAATGCGCAAAAAGAGCGCCGTGCCCAAGAGCGCGAACAGCGACGCGATGATCATCTTGATCCAAACAGGCGCGTCGGGGAAAAACAGCAGCACGACCAGCATGCCGAGCCCAGCCGACTCGGTGGTGCCGGCCGTGGAGGGTTCGACGAACCGGTTGCGGGCCAGCATCTGCATGATCATGCCGGCCATGGCCATACCCATGCCGGCCAGGATCAGCGCCAGCGTGCGCGGAATGCGCGACACCAGCAGTACCATCATGGCCCGTTCGTCGCCGCCCATGAGCAGGTTCTGCACAGAGACGGGGGATACGCCAACCAGCAGGCTGGTGAGCGCCAGGACGATGATGAGGGAGAGCGCGGCGAGCAGCTGAGGCACGAGATCATCCGTTCAGTGCAAATGCGCACGGCGCGCCACCGGGGGAGGCGCGCCGTGCCAAACGTGAACCGAAGGATCAGTCGAGATCGGCGCCGATGGCGGCCCCAACCTGGTCGATCATGTTCTGAAGCGTCTGCAGGCCGCCATTGACGATGTAAAAGCCGATCGGGTCGAGCATGACGATGTGATCGTTCTGCGCTGCCTGGGTCTGGGCTACCAGTTCATTGTCGAGCACTGCCTGGGCCGAACCGCCAGTGCCATTGGGCACGGCCGCGTCGCGGTCGATCACCAGCAGCCAATCGGGGTCGGTCTCGAGCAGGTATTCGAAGGAAACCGTCTGGCCGTGGCTGCCTTCGGTGGCAACGTCCTTGGCTGCCGGAACCAGGCCCAGCTCATCATGGAGCCAGCCAAAGCGCGAGCCAGGCCCGAAGGCCGACATGTCGCCGCCGCCCACGGTCATCAGGATGAGCGCATCGCCGGCGGTCTTCGCCGCTTCCTGTACGGCTGCAACGTCGGCATCGATGGCCGCAATGCGAGCTTCCACTTCGTCCTGCTTGCCAAAGATCTCGCCCAGCGTCTCGGACCGCTCCTTGATGCTGCCGACGAAATTGGTCCAGTCGACCGACAGGTCGATGGTGGGTGCAATGGCCGAAAGCTGCGGGTAGACCGCCGCCGAGCGGCCGGCTACCACGATCAGATCGGGCTGTTCGGCATTGACCAGCTCGTAATCGGGTTCAAACAGCGAGCCGATCTTGAGATACTGCTCGCCAGCATACTGGGCCAGGTGCTCGGGAAAATTGGCGCTCGGCACGCCGGCCACTTCGACGCCCAGAGCGTGCAGGGTGTCGAGCGAGGCAATGTCATACACGAAAATCTTCTGGGGCACGCTGGCAAAGCTGGCTTCGCCTTGCGCATGGGAGATCTTGGTCTGCTGGGCTGCGACCGGCCCGACAAGGCAGGCCGCCAAGGCGAGAGACGCAAGGGTCAGGCGCGTGGCGCGGATGCTGATCATCACTCGAGGGGTCCGTTTTTTGACTAAACTGGATAAAGCAAGTCAGCTTTAGAGGGCTGTTTCCAGAGCGTCAAGCGGTTCGCTCGGCGTAGGCAAACCGGGCCCGTGATGGGCCCGGCGGATTGGGCAGCGCCCCAGCCAAGCCTCAGAGCAGTGCCTGCTCATTGCGCCCCATCAGGCGGAAGGCGATGTAGACGGCGATGCCGCTGAGCACCAGGAGAATGGTGGACATGGCCGCCGCCGTGCCGAAATCGCCATCCAGAATAAGCAGATAGATGCGCACCGGCATGGTGATGGTTGAGCCTACATAGAGCACCAGCGAGGATGACAGCTCGTTGATGGCCGTCACAAAGCTCAGCATGCCGCCCGCAATGATTCCCGGCACGATCAGCGGCACGGTGATCCTGAGGAACGCCTGCAGCGGGCTGTAGCCCAGCGAGACCGCCGCTTCCTCCAAACTCGGTGAAATCTGCCGCAAGGCCGATGAGGTGGTGCGCACCGTATAGGGCAGGCGCCGGATGAAGATCGAGAGCACGATGATGGTTGCCGTGCCGGTCAGAACGATCGGGCCGGTATTGAAAGCCGCGATATAGGCGATGCCGATGACGATGCCGGGCATGACATAGGGAATCATGAACGCGCCATCGAGCAACGAAGTGTTGAGCGTAGTGCGCCGCGCCACCAGCACGCCCACGATGGTGCCCACGATGACGATCATCACCACTGCCGAGGCCGAGAAGGTCAGCGAATTGCGCACCACGTCGCCCAGGTTGAACAGGATGCGCTCATAGCTCTGCAGCGCAAAACCGTCCTGAAACACCGGGCCGCTCGTGCGACGGAACGAGTAGATGATCGAAATGATCACGGGCATGGCGCCGCACAGCCCGATGAAATAGACAGCGAAATGGGCCAGCCCGTTGCGCCAGCCTTTGAGGCGGATCTTGGCGGGCTTGTTGATCATGTTGCCATGATAGACGTTGCGGCGCGACATGAAGCGCTGCAGCAAGACGAAGATCATCGACACCACGATCAGCACCACGCTGATGGTGGTGGCCATGGACATGTTGGAGCCCACTTCCGCCGAGTAGAGCGTATAGGCCTCGGTCGCCAATACGTTATAGCCGCGGCCTAAGAGGCGCGGCGTGCCGAAATCGGCGATGGACTGGATCAGCGCCAACAGGCCGCCCGCCGTCAGAGCGGGGAAGACCATGGGAAACGAGATCTTGAAGGTGCGTTGCCAGGGCGTCAGCCCCAGGCCCTCGGCCGCCTCCTCGAGCGAGCGGTTGACGTTGGACAGCGCCCCCGAAACCATCAGATAGACGAACGGATAGAACTTGAGCGCAAAGACGATGAGAATCCCGCCCAGCCCGTAGATGGGCGGCATGGTAATGCCGAAATCGCGCAGCCAGGCGCGCACCACACCGCCCGCGCCAAACAGCACGATCCAGGAATAGGCGCCGATAAAGGGCGGCGACACCAGCGCCAGAATGGCCAGCAGCGACACGAAGCGGCTGCCCGCGATTTCAAAACGCGAAATGCAGAAGGCCATGATCGAGCCCAGCAGCAGCGCACCGACCAGCCCGCCAAAACCCACCACCATGGTGTTGAGGAAAGCCCGCTGAAAGCGCGGTTCGGCGAAAAACCGCAGGTAGTTATCGAGCGTGGCCGTGCCCGTATTGTCAAAAAAGCTCGACAACAGGATCGAGCCGACGGGAATGAACAGCAAGAGCAGCAAGATGCCCCAGGTGCCGATCATCACCAGGGTCCAAAAATCGAAGCGCTTCAGCATGGCTCAGCCCTCCAGCGGAAGGCGTTTGCCGTCGGCATCGAAGGCCATCAGCGCACCGGCCTCCATCACCACCGCCACGGCGTCACCCGGCTGCGATGCCGTTCTGGTGCCCGGATTGGCGATTTGCACCACCAGCGTGCCGGCATCGGTTTCCACCTGCACATGGGCCTCGCGGCCCAGATAGGTGTATTTGGAGATGCGTCCCGGCAGCACCGCTGCGGCGGGGGCGGTGGTGTCCCCTTGGGCGGCAAGCCGCAGCCGCTCGGGCCGCACCGTCCAGTGCGCGGCATTGGGCGCAACGAGGCGTAGTCCGGCCAGCAGCCGGTCGCGACCCTCGCCGGCCCGCAGCGTGTTCAGTGTCCCCACGAAATTGGCCACGAACAGGGTCTGGGGATTGCCGTAGATCTCCTGGGGCGTGCCGATCTGTTCGATATGGCCCGCGCTCATCACGCAGATGCGGTCCGAGATCGCCAGCGCCTCTTCCTGGTCATGCGTGACATAGATGGTGGCGATATCCACCCGCTTCTGGATGTCGCGGATCTCCTCGCGCAACTCGATCCTGAGCTTGGCATCCAGGTTCGACAGCGGCTCATCCATCAGCAGCAGACGGGGATTGATGACCATGGCACGGGCCAACCCGATGCGCTGCTGCTGGCCGCCCGACATGGCGGCCGGCAGGCGCTCGGCCAGGGCCTGCAGATGCACCGCAGCCAGGGCCTCGGCGACCCGCGTCTTGACTTCGGGGGCCGGCACCTTGCGCGGCTTGAGCCCGAAGGCGACGTTGTCGAAGACGCTCAGATGCGGAAACACCGCATAATCCTGAAACACCATGCCGATGTCGCGCTTATGGGGCGGCATGGCGCGCAGATCCTGCCCGTCCAGGGTGATGGTACCACTGGTGAGGTCGTTGAAGCCCGCAATGGCGCGCAAGAGCGTGGTCTTGCCGCAGCCCGACGGGCCCAGGAGGGTAAAGAACTCGCCCCGCTCCACGGCAATGGACACCCCATTGAGCGCGCGAAAGCTGCTGAACTGCTTAACCCCGTCGCTGACCGTCAGATAGGCCATGCTTTCCCTCCCCCGAAAATCGCCACAGCAAACGTAAACATGATTTTGCTGTTGCAACAAGTGTGTCCACGTTTCATGATCGAAACCGATCAGATTGATCGAGGGACAACAGGAGGAACATGATGCGTGTTGCAAAACGAACATTCGTCGCGATGGCACTGGCCATGGCGGCAACCACGGCCCTGACCCCGGCCATCCAGGCTCAAGAGGGGCCGGTCGTCATCTATACGGCCCACAAATCCTCGATCGTGGATCGGCTGTTGCCTCTGTTCGAATCCGAAACCGGCCTCGACGCAGAAGTCGTGCAGCTCGGTTCTGGCGACATTGCCCGCCGCGTGCAGGCTGAGGCCGGAGCGCCCGCCGCCGACGTCATCTGGTCGATCTCGGGCACGCAACTGACCGAAATGGCCGATCTGCTCGAGCCCTATGAGCCGGCCGAGTTCGACGCCGTCGATCCCCAATTCATCTCCAGCCCGGCCTGGACCCCTTATACCACCGTGGTCTACGTGCTGGCCGTCAACACCGATCTGCTGCCGCTCGAAGAGGCGCCCAAGACCTGGGCAGAGCTGGCCGATCCCAAATGGCAGGGGCTGATCGCCTCGGCCCGTGCCGACGGCTCGGGCTCGGCCATGCAGCAATTGCAGGCTGTGCTGACCATTTTCGGCGAAGAGGGTTGGGATACCTATGCCGAGATCGCCAAGAACTTCGTGTTCACCGACAGCTCGGGCGCCGTGCCGCGCTTCGTGGCCGATGGCGAGACCTCGATGGGTCTGACGCTCGAAGACAATGCGCTTGAATATGTCCAGGGCGGCGCGCCCATGGGCGTGGTGCTGCTCTCGGACGGCACCGTGGCGACCCCCGACGGTGTGGCTTTGGTCAAGAACGGTCCCAATCCCGAGGGCGGCAAGGCCTTCATCGATTGGGCCATGTCCAAGTCCACCCAGGAAGTGCTGGCCACCCAGATCGGTCGCCGCTCCATCCGCACCGACGTCGCCGCCCCTCCGGGCACGCCCAATCTGAGCGAAGTCGAATTGGTCACGCTCACCCCGCTCGATGAGCTGGGCGGCGCCGAAGCCGTTCTGGGGCAGTGGCGCTCGGCCATCGGCGAATAGGCCGCAAACATACGGCGTGGTGACGGGACTATAATCATGATGCACTTGGAAGCCTTCTCGCTGGGCAAGAAGTTCGGCGCTCCAGAGGCCAATGAGGATAGTCTCGTCATCATGCCCAATCTGGGTTACGCCGTCATCGATGGCGTGACCGACCGCAACGGTACCCGCTATGGCGGCTTGCTGTCGGGCCAATTCGCCTCGCGCCTCGTCAAGGCTGCCATCGAGCGGTTTCTGCTCGCCCAGGGTGATCCGGCCCAGGCCCAGTTGCACTATGCCGGTCCGCAACACTTCATCGATTACCTGACCGGCGCCATCCGAGACGGCTATGTGGCCCATGGCGCCCTCGATGCGGTCACCGACGACCTCGCCCTGCGCGGGGGCTGCACCGTCATGGCCACCTTGCTCATCGGGGACCGGCTCGAAGTGGTCGCCGTGGGCGATAGCGGGCTGCGCATCAACGGCACGGACGTGTTGCAGGTGCTCAAGCCGCTCGACGACGTCACCGCCATCATGCGACGCGAAACCTGGCGCTATTTCGAGGCGCTGGGCCACGATGCCCAGGCTTGCGACCAGCTCGCGGCAGCCATCACCTGGCAAGGCACCCGCCACCAGTCGCCGGGCAGCCCCACCGCCGATCCGGCCGTGCTGGCCGAACTGGAGAGCCGCTCTCTGAGCGCGTGCATGGCGCATCTGCCGCAGGTGCCGGCCGACGAGATCCTGGCTCTCATTCATGGCGGCATCTGCTTTGCACAGGGCGATTTTCAGAACGTCACCGGGCCCGAATTGAGCTATGGTGGTCTGGATGGCTTTCCCGTGCCAGACAGGCTGGTCGAGCACAGAAGCTATCCACTGGACCAGATCGAGACCATCGAGTTGTTTTCGGACGGCTATTTCAAGCTTGGCGAAGGCTTCGGGGTTGCGGCCTGGGAAGCGGCATTCCGTGACGTTGAGGACCAAGACTTGCACAAGATCGGCCGCTATATGAGCACCAAGGGCACTACGGCGGCAGCATTGACCGATGATCGCTCCTATCTGGGTGTGCGGCTGAAATGACCGGTCGCGTGCGGGTGGAGGGGCCCTTTGCGGCGCCCCCGGCCCCCCCGAGCCCGCGCATCGACCTCAACCAGCGCCAATCGGCTATTCTGGAGGCGGTGCGCGCCAATGGCGCCGTCGCCATTTCCGAGCTGGCGGCGCAGTTCTCGGTCACCACCCAGACCATCCGCCGCGATCTCAAAGTGCTCGAAGAGCACGGCCTGTTGGTCAAGGGCTTTGGCGGCGCCTTCGCCTCCCCGGGCGTGGCGCGCTACACCTATTCGGAGCGTCACAACACCGAGGCCGAGATCAAGCGGCAGCTGGTGGCGGCGCTCAAGCCTTTCCTCTTTAACGGCGCCACCATCTTTGTAGGCCTGGGCACCACATTCCATGCCCTGCACGCCGTGGTCGCCGGTTTTCCGGGTGTGCTCATCGCCACGCCCAATCTCGAAGTAGTCTATTCCTGCGCGCTCAACACCGATGCCACGGTCTATGTCTATGGCGGCTATGTGCGCAACAAGGACACCTCGGTGCTGACCTTGGGCGGCACCAGCCGCCAGCAGTTCAAGTTCGACATCGCCATCGTCGGGGCCAGCGCCATCGACCGCGATGGAGCGGTGCTCGAATTCGATCCCATGGAAGTGGATTTGACCCGGGAAGTGCTGGCCAATTGCCGCCAGGTGATCCTGGTTGCCCATGACGGCAAGTTCGAGCGCCACGCCCCCCACCGGGTCACCCATCTGCATGACGTCGACGTGCTGGTGACCAATGGCGATCCGGCTGCTCATTTCGACGATCCGTCCCTCCTGGCCGGCCTTCGCCTCGTGACGATCTGAGTACCGGCCCCTGATCAGGGGCTGGCCAGCAAGCCAAGCCCGCCCCACTCTATGCCGTCCTAATGCGGGGGGAGGGACTCGCCATGAATGGTGTCGTGCTTGTGTTTCTGATCGTGCAGGGACTGGTTTTCCTGGTGTGGGCGGTGCTGGCGTTCCGCTGGCTGTTTGCGCTGCGCGCCGAGGCTGTGGCTTTGTCGGGCCGCACGCTGCCGAACATGGCCACGCAATGGCGCGTGTTTCGCGCCGGCTTTACCCATCCACGCTATCACCGGCAGCGCGTGCAGCTGGGTGTGCTGACCGTCGTCCTATTGGCGCTTTCCGCCGCTTCCGTGTGGGTTCTCGCCTGATCGCGCGTGACGTCCAAGGGCGTCCGCATCAGGCTGGGCACCACCGGCGCCCAGCCGCGTTGCGTAGACGCGCGCCTTAGAGGCCCGGAACCGCGCTATTGCGGGAGAAGGCGCGGTTGAACGGGTCGGGCAGGCGGAAGCCGGTCTGCTCTATGTCGATATAGCGCGGCTCACCCAGGCCGGATGCCTGGCCCCGCGCATTCATGGCCTCGGGGTCGACGCCGACCCACTCTCCGGTTTCAAGGCGGTTCATCATGGTTTGCGTCGCTGCCGCCAGTTCGGCCGCGTTGAAGGTGCAATGGCCCGAAGCATTGATGAACGCCTGCCGGTAGAGCTCGCCCGTCCCCTCCGCCTCGATCTTCATCTGGTAGCCGGCCATGACCGCCGCCGGAGTGCCGCCATCGCCGATATTGGACATGTGCAACACGGGAGTCCCGATGTTGCCGGTATGGGTGCGCGTGCGGAAATAGGCGATCCCCTCGGCCGTTGCCTCGATCCGTGGCCAGTCGTTGATGCGGTCGATATCGGCCGCAATGTCTGTGTCCGGATCAAGGCCTGCCGCGGTGTACATTTGCGCAACCAGCTCGCGCTGCCGTTCATCGGCATTGGCGTAGAACGCGTGATAGTCGATGCCACTGGTCCAGCTCATCACGCCGGCGGGATTGTCCCACATGGGGCGGCCGGTGACGGCCCGCAGGGCGCCATCGAGTGCGACCCGCATCATGGCATCCTGCACCGCTTCGGCATCGCTCCAATCCACGTTCTCGGCCTCCGGATTGCCCTGGCTGCCCCATAGCGGATATTGGGCGACAGCAGCGGCCAGGGCCATGCGGGCCCGGCCCTCCGGGGTTTCCATGGCGGCTTCGAGCATCGCACGCCAGGCCTGGCCGGCGGCCGACTGCTCGCCTTCGGCGATGATCGGCTTGAGCTCGCCCTCGGGGTCCAGCAGCGCCTTGAGCGCAACCGCCAGATCGAGCCGCATATTGGCCAGCTCGACGGGTGTGGAGGCGTGCATGGAGATGACGCCATCGAAACGATCGGGATGGTCTTCGGCCACGCTCAGGCCCACCGAACCGCCGCCCGAGCAGCCGAACTGAATGGTGTATTTCGGTGCGTCGAACTGGGCCGCGAAAAGGTCCAGCACCCGCACCATGTTGTCCGATTCCGCCTGCGGGTCCCAATTGACATTGCGATCGGGATGCCGCCGCGTGCCGGTATAGGCATAGCCATGGTCCAGGAAATAGCTCGACCGCATGTCGGCGCCTTCGACGTTGCCCACCGCGTCCAAATCGTTGATCACCACGCCGTTCCAGTCGGCCGGGATGCTGATCTGCCATTCCTGGCCATCGTCGAACACGCCGGTCACCTGCGTGACCGCGCCAGTGTCCTGGGCCATGGCAAGTCCGGTCAGGCAGGCAAGCGCGCTGGCCGAAGCCAGCAAGGCGACCGCGAACGTGCGGCCATGCATCCGATAACCCGTCATCTCTTGTTCTCCTCCTCAAGATCGATGTCGCGTGCACCTGGGCGGGTTATGCCTCCCCCATGGCAATCCAGCAGGGCCACGCGGCCAGTATGAGAAGTATGCAAAAGTATGCAACCGCGTACGGATCAGCAATTGGTCGGTGCGGGTATGGGGCACGTCGTGCCATATGTTGGGGGGAGTGTATGTGGCTCAGGTAGTGCGTGCGCTGCTGCGGCGCCTCGCAGAGCGCCGAAGCGCCCGCACAGGCCAACTGCGACAATGATGGCGCCAGGAGATCGCCATCCGATCTGGTCACCAGCGACCGCGCGTCCTGTCCTGGGTCTCGAAAGCGTGCTGAGCGCTGACCTTCCGATCAGCGCCCATTATCTTTCAGCCCTGGAGGTTCAGCCACTATCCTGGATCCGCGAGGCCAGACACTAGAACCTTATGGCCCAGGTGCCGGATAAAACGTGCGTCTGGCTGCCAGTACCGATCTGGCCATCATAGGCCAGGTCGAGCGTCATCGTGTCGCTCAAATCGAAGTTCACGCCAGCCGCGATTGCGGCGACATCGCTTGCCGGTGTGGTGCCCGAGATCGTGATCGGGGTGCCGCCGGCCAATGCCAGAGTGGCGTCGCCGCCTTCGGCAAAGCTATGCTGCCACCCCAGCGACGCAGTGGTGGTGACCAGCACGCCCTGGGCCATCAGCATCTGGTAGCTGACAGTGGCGCCAACTGCCCCGAAGGTCGTTGCCGCATGGCTGCCCTGTGAGGTCAGCGCGGCGTCACCGCCGGTCTCGCTGAAGCCCTCGGTCTGGTGGTCGACATAGGCTGCGCTGGCATAGGGGATGAGCGACACGGCGCCGAAGTCGAACTCGTGGCTGAGCCTGGCGCTGGCCAGCATGGTCGTCGAGGCGTAGTCGGCCGACAGTTCATCGGCGAAGTTGCCGAAGGCGACGGTGCGGGTGCTCGCATTGGTCTGCCGGGCGTAGGTGCCGGCAATGGCAAGGCGCGTATCGCCCCAGTTGGTGCCGCCAAAGAGCCCCAGACCGTAGCTGCTGCTGGTGACGGTCGAGTCGAGCGCCGCGACGCTGATGGTGTCGGTAGCCGCGTTCAGCATCAGGCCCAAATTCCAAGCGCCCAGCAGGCCATCCAGGCCAAGCGCCACGCCGCCGACCGAACTCTCGGTGTCGAACGTTCCGTTGTCGCCGTCGGCACTGTCGAAGGCGCCGTAGAGCTGGGTCCACAGCGCACCGCCGCCGGTCTCTCGCGCGAGGCTCGCCTCGGTCGAGGCGTACCCGCTGGCGCTGTTGCGAGCGTCGATACCATCGAAGGCCGTGTCGACGCGGTCGAGCGCAATGTTGCCGACGCGCATGGCCTTGCCGGCCCAGGCCGCGGCAGCCGAGGCGTAGGCTTCGCCCGAAAGCTGGTCGAACGCCGACTGAGCCTGCTCCTGCGTCAGCCAGAGCACGGCGTCATAGAGCGGATTGCCCGCGCCGAGTTCGAACTCGATCTGCTCGGCTACCGCCCGCTGGTTGGGCGTAACGCCCGCGGCAGTGAAATTCTGGGTGTTGCGCTGCAGCGTTACCGAAGCAGTAGTCGAGGTGTAGCGCAGGGTAGGGGCCAGAAAGGCGAGGTCGGTGGTGACATCGTCGAAGGCCCCATCGAGGGCCGATGCGGTGAGGATGTCGTAGCTGGTGAGGTAGTCTCCGCTCGTCATGGTCGAGCCGGCTTTGACCCGCACGATGCCGTTGAGCACCGCCGCTCCGGTGCTGGTCAGCATCTCGCCGACGCCCGCAGCCTCGAGGTCGACGTCGAAATAGGCGTCATCGCCGAAGCTGACGCTGCCGACGGTAAGATCGCCAAAGAGTGCCAGCGTCCCGGTGTTGACCACCGCGCCGGTAATGCTGCCGCCGGCTGCCAGACGGCCGGAACTGGTGATGTCGCCAGCCCACAGGCCTCTGGTGACAATGGTTCCGGTGTTTGCCACTACGTTGCCGTACCATGCGCTGCCGTCGGCATTGTAAACACTGCCGGCATTGCTGACGACGTTGCCGATCCAGGTCGACGGGCCGCTCATCACGTTGTTGATGTAATCTGGGGCGTTGCTGATCGTGCCGGTATTGCCCTCGACCGCACCGGTCCATGTTCCGCCGATATTGAATATGTACCCGGAATTGCCGATATTGGGACGGTTCTTGGTGCTCGCGTTGGTGATCGTTCCGGCAGCGACGACGTCGCCTTTCCAAGCCCCGCCATTCCAGATGGTGTCGGCGTTGCCGATCACATCGCCGTCCCAGGTGCCGTAGGATTCGAGCGCCCAGTCGTTGGCGTAGACATCGCCCTTCCAGTAGGCCAGTCCGTCGTTCTTCAGGTAGCCGTGGTTGCCCAGCACGTCCCCGGTCCAGTTGCCACCCCCGCCGTTGAAGACAGCCGCATGGTTGTCGATAACGTCACCGATCCAGTAGCCCGTGCCGGTCTCGTCGCTGCGATTGTCGTTCCAGACCTGTCCGTGGTTCGAGAGCACGTCACCGGTCCAGGTGCCGCCGGCATTGAGTACCCAGGAATAGTTGGAGGCGATGTCGCCTTCCCAGGTGGCGGTGTAGTTGTTGTAGATGATCTTGCCGAAATCGAGCGTCGCCTCCCTCCCGGCATACCCATTGGTGACGGTGCCGCCGATCCAGGTGCCGTCATTGGTAATGCCACCGGCATTGCCTTCCACCGCGCCCGTCCAGGTCGCGCCTTCGTGGTTGACGATGCGGCCGGCGTTCGACTCGATGTTTCCCGTCCATTTGCCGGGCTGCCGGTTGTCGATGGTGCCGGTATTGCTGGCGACGTCGGCGATATAGTCCTTGTTGTTGGTAAAGGCACCCCTGTTGTCGAGATCGTCGATCACCGTGCCGTCGTTGACCAGTGTGCCGTAGTTGGTGAGGTTGTTGGGCACCCGGATGTGCAACGTCGCCCCACTAGCGATGTAGAGCGAGGCGTCTTTCTGGATCACGGCGGAATCGAACGAGGCGGTTTCGGTGGTAGTGCCGTTGCCGATGCTCAGGGCGCCGGCGTGGATATCGAGCGCCCCCATCTCGATGTCGCCGGTCAGAATCAGCCGGCCGAGGCCGTCCTTGGCCAGCGTGCCCTTATCCCCGGTCATCATCCCGTCGAAGATGACATCGGAGGCCGCGTCGACTGTGAACTGCAGGGTAGCGCCGTCCGCAACATCGACCGAGGCAGCGTTGGGCAGTGCCGCGCCCACCACTTCGAGCACCCCGGCGCTGACGCTTACGGCACCCGTAAAGGCATTGTCGGTGTTGGTGAGGATGACTCTGGAGTCGCCGGTCTTGACTACCGCGCCGTCGCCACTGAGCAAGGCATCGACGGTGGCCGTCCCGCTTGCGGGACCGAGGTTGAAGGTTTCCGAGGCCGTGATTGATCCACCGACCACCGCGCCGTCGCCTGTCAGGGTATAGGTCTCCACCGCGATCGCGCCGTTGAAGGTGCCACCCGACTGGGTGTAACTGTGGAAGCCGCCGAGCGCCATGTCGAAGGTGCCGCCGGCCTGGACGAGATCGGTGGTCGAGGCGATCTGCGCGCCGCCCGACAGCACCAGGCTCTCGGAGAACTGAACCCGGCCAGCGACTGTCGTGCCGATGGCTTCGTAGGTCCCGGCCGAAACGCTGCCGGTCATGGTGCCGCCCGACTGGGTGTAGCTGTCGATGCCAGTGACGGTGCCGGCCATGCTGCCGCCCGACTGCGCCATGCGGGAGCCGGGGCCACCCGTCAGCACCGCATTGGCCGTGACGCTGGTGTCATCGGCGAGCGTGAAGAGCGTCGCGAAATCGACATCGCCGGAAACGGTCCCGGACCTGGACAGTAGGTACTCTCCCACCGACGCCGACCCATCCATCAGGCCGCCCTTGTGCTCGTAGGTGTCAAAGCCGGTGACGGTGCCGCTCATCCGGGTGTTGCCGTCCTGCCCGAGATAGATCGGGTAGTCCTCGAAGCGCACCCCGGTGATCACGACACCGGTTTCGACAGCTACGGTTTCGGTGGTCTCGCCATAGTTGTCTGAGAGGATGAAGGTCTCGTGCACGCTGGCATTGCCCGAGAAACTGCCACCGAAGTAGTTGTAATAGTAGATGTCGAGGTTGACGCCGCTGATGTCGCCACCGGTCTGCGTCATGCCGATCACGGCGACATTGCCGGTGCCGCTGATGCTGCCGCCGGACATGTCCATCATCCAGGGGGTGAACGCACCCTCGACAGTGATCGAACCGCCCTGGATATTGGCCACGTCGTCGACATAGAGCGTGCCCGACTTCCCATCGGTTAAGCCCATGATCGTCACGTCGCCGCCGTCCTGCAGCATCAGGGAGTACGCCCAGAGATCGCCATCGACCTGCACGGCACCCTCATCGCGGACGGTCAGCAGTTCGGTGACCATCAGGTTTTTGCCGGCGAGCAGATGTAGCAGGCCGCCATTGACATCGAGATTGGCGGCTCCAAGGCCCTTCCTGCCGACATTGACCGTGCCCGAACCGATACTGACGGTATCAGCGTTTTCGTAGGAGGGGATCCCAGGTGCGTCGTCTGGATCGCTTGCCCAGTTGCCGGCCTGGTTCCATGCCGAACCCGGGCCGATGCCTGTCCCCGTCCCCACCCAGCTATAGTTGAGCCCTTGGGCCTGCGCGGCGGCAGTGAGCGCCAGGACGGCGACGCCTCCCATCAGCACCGACCAAAATCGGGGCGCCGCTGGAAGCGGGCGAGCAGGAGCAATGCTCCGGCACGGTGCCGGGCGGGCCAAGACAACGGTGGACATTAGCATTCCCCCCGCCTGGCGAATCATCCCAGACGATCAATTCACTTGGGATAGATCGAGGGGACGGAAATAGACAGCATTTAAATGGACAGGGGAGGGTTAAGCCCTTTTGGCAAAAAGAGTCCCAAGCTGCCTTATGGCTTGATGAAGCTTCTTTTCGACAGACACTGCTTTGTCCCGCGATGACCTGCCGGACCGGCCCGTCGGGATCTGCTGGCGTCAGAGCGACGCCGCGGCGCTTGGCTGGCTCAGGAAAATCGGCATCCCAGATGCAGTGCGCTCTAGTAGCAGTATAGACTGCCGCGTATGCACGGTGTCGCCGTAATTTGTATGGCTTGGCGGGCGCTTTATTGCAGGCGTATAAAAAAGGTCTGCACGGGCATTTTTCCATTCAATTGAAATGAAACTGGAAAAAAAGCGGAGGGCCACTTAGTCACGATCAAATCGTGAAATGTTGGACCTAATGGTAGCGGAGGCGCGTCTTCGCCGGTCGCACCCCCCGAAAGAAAACGGGGGTGAGATCGATGGTAGCGGGAGACCGCTTCACCCGATGGCACCCCCCACATGGGCTTATGTCGTGAGGGCGGCGTGAACCATGACTGTCACCATTCCTTGGAACATCGCCGCCGCGCAATCCGGCAGCCGCGCCGCTGACAAGCTATTCCAGCGTGACGGCAGACCATCCGACGCCCGCGTGAAAGCCGTGCTCACGTCCATCTGCACCGGCCTTGCCGAGTTGATGCTTGAGCATGGGGAGGAAGACGCGGCCATTGACGTTGCCGCTGCCGCGATGGCGGACGCCTTCCTTGAGCGCATCGTGATCTTGGAGACTGCCCGCATAGCGGGCTGAAGATGAAAAATCCCCCGAGGGTGCCCACCACCGGGGGATTTCGCCACGCAGGCAAGCAAGGAGAACGAATTGTCGATGAAACGTCCACGCTGAGAGGCGTACCTTGCAATCGGCAATCTAGCATCGTTCCCCGGCTCCGCAATCGACACCATCCGAAGTGGACCGCAGAATGACCCACGACCTGAACAGCAAGAAGGCCAAAGCCGAGATCAAGGCCGCAATCGCAAAGGAGAAGGCGGCGAAGGCGCTTCAGGAGGACAGCCCCCTGAAGACGCGGGAAGACCTGAAAGGCTTCTGGCGACAGTACCCGAAGGCCCGCGACCTATTCGGGCAGATCATGATTACGTGGCGCGGTTCGACCGCCCGCCGCCCCGGCGTAGCCGGATGCTGGGCTGCATATCCGTATTCATGGTGGAGCGAAAAGACCGGTCTTCCTATCGCGACCCTGAAGCGGCAACTGAACCTGCTTGAGAGCTATGGGCTTATTGAACGGCAGCGGGGACAGCATGGCGGAACACGCCCGCTGGCCTATATCCGGCCCACCGCTCTTGCGCTTGCCCTGTCCGATGGTCGCCCCGGCGACAGGTATCACCTTGGTCTGAAGGAAGCGGGCAAGGAAGAGAAGCCGGTGAAGCCCCTCACCAACGCGATTGCCACGATGCCGCCCCCAGCAAAACCGGAGGATGCCAGCCCGCAATCACTGGCCGAATTGATGGCAATCCTGAAGGACTGAAAAGCTGGAGTTTTGAGCTAGTCGGTGAGCCAATGGGTGAGCTAATGGGTGAGCTAATGCATACACAGATACTTATGATTATTCACTTCGTTCATAATCAAAAGCATCTATCCGGCTACGCCATCCATCATCCATCGCGTGCGCGATACTTTCCCGTTTCCGGGAAGAAGGTCGCTACGCTCCCGGACCTCCCTTCGGTCGGGTCCGGGGATACTCGCTTCGCTCGTCTCTCCCCCGGAAGGCACCCACCCCCATAGTCCCCTCCCGCGACCCGGTTGCGCCCGTGGGCCACCCCATCGCCGCCTTGTAGACCACCGGGAAAATGTGAGTAGATTGGCTGTCACGTTCAATTTCGAGACGTGACACATGTGGCCTTTCAATCGATCCCGGCAGACGACAGACAGGGCGGAAGTGCAATTAATTGCACAGACCGAGCGCCGGGACATTGCCAATCCGACCGAGCTTGATTTCAGCATCTTCGGCGTAGTGCCGTCGCTCTCCGGGGCGTCCGTCACACCCGCCACCGCGATGCGCGTTCCCGCCGTCGCGGCTGGCGTCAAGGCCATCTCCGAAGCCGTGGGCATCCTGCCCTTGCACGCCTACCGCCGCGAAACGGACGGCTCCCGCGAGCGCGAGAACGATCACCCGGCCTATCGCCTTCTGAACGGCGATGCCTGTCCGTGGATGCGCGGTCCCCAGCTTCGCGAGCTTATGACCGCCGACGCCATTTGCTACGGGAACGCCTATGCCCAGATCGTGCGGGATAGCACCGGGGCACCCCGTGAGCTTCACCGCCTGCACCCGCTTGCCGTCGCCGTGGAGATCGACAATCGCACCGGGGAACCGTCCTACCGGATCAGCCCGAACACGAACGCCCAGCGCATCCTTCCATTCGCGGACGTATTCCATCTTCGCGCCCCGTCGCCAGTCGCCACCGATGCCGTCACAGGCCGCAGCCCGATCATGGAAGCGCGGGACGCCATCGGCTTGCTCATGGTCCTGAACGGCTACGCGAACCGCCTCTTCGCCAACGGCGGGCGTCCGGGCGGCATCTTGAAGTTTCCGAACAAGCTCACGAAGGAAGTGGCCGAGCGCATCCGGGCAAGCTGGAAGGCCGCGACATCGGGCGGCAACACGGGCGGGACGGCGGTTCTTGAAGAAGGCGGCGAGTTCATGCCGCTGGCCTTCAAGAGTGTGGACGCGCAGTTCCTCGAAATCTGGCAACTGTCCCTGAACGAGATTGCCCGCGTGCTTCGCGTGCCGCCCGTCCTTCTCATGGACTATTCCCGGCAGACGTGGGCGAACGCCGAAACAGGCGGACAGCAGTTCCTCACCTATTCGCTCGCCCCGTGGCTGTCCCGCTGGGAAGCCGAAACCACGCTCAAGCTGATTGCCCCGGATGATCGGGACACCCTGTTTGTGGAGCATCTGCCCGACGCGCTTTTGCGTGCTGACTTCGCCACGCGAGCCACTGCATACGGGCAGTATCGCAGCATGGGGGCGATGACAGCGAACGAAGTCCGGGCAGGTTTGAACCTAGCGCCGCTCCCGGATGGCAACAGCCTTTCCAATCCCTACACCACGACCGGCAAGGAAGGCGGCACCAATGAGTGAGGCTCCCGCCTTCCGCACGTTCTTCGGGGATGCCGAACGTGATTTCCGCCTGTCCCCGGACCTTGTGCCCGAGCTTGAGCGCATTACCGGTGCGGGCATCGGCGGGCTGTCCAATCGCATCTTCCGGGGCGACTTCCGCCATGCCGAGCTTCTGGCCGTGATCCGGCTGGGGCTTATCGGCGGGGGCGAGCCGCCCCAGACCGCCGCCGATCTTGTCGCGGCCTACGCCGCCCGCCGCCCGATCATGGAAGTCTTCCCCGTCGCAGTCGGCACCCTCGAAATGCTCATGTTCGGAAAGGTCACGACCGATGATGAATGACCGTGTGCAATTAATTGCACTCGAAACCCGCGATGCCGTCCATGGCGACCGGCTGGATTTCGAGACCCGTTTCACCGCACCGACCGACACCGGCGAAATTGAGGGCGTGGCCGTCCGCTTCAACACCGTGGACACCTACCGCACCGAGTTCGCCCCCGATGCGTTCCGGGGCTTGGAAAGCCGTTCAGTCCCGATGCTCTGGGCGCACAATCCGGCCAACGTCATCGGTTCTTGGTCTTCATTCCAAGTCCGCGCCGATGGGCTGACGGCGAAGGGCAAACTCAACCTTGCTGTGGCGAAGGCCCTTGAAGTCCGGTCCCTCTTGCAGGCGGGCGACGTGAAGGGACTGTCCATCGGCTTCCGCACCGTGAAGGACGAACGGCGGGCAAACGGCATCCGTCGCATCATGGAAGCCCGCCTTCACGAAATCAGCATCGTGGCGTTCCCCAGCGTCCCCGGCACCGGGATCACGTCCGTTCGCGCCGATGCCCCCGGCCTGTCCGCCTTCCTCTCTTCCGTCCGCGCCGCCTCCACCATCCTGAAAGGTTGAACCCATGAACATGCGCATCCCTCACGACCTCGAAACCCGTTCGGCACCGCTCGAAATTCGCAGCGATCCGCCCGAGAACAGCGACCCGCTGGCAGCGGCCACCGCCGCCGTGGAAGAGCTTCGCACCGCCGCAACCGCATTCGAGACCCGGCAGGCGGATGCTCTTCGCGCTGCCAATGATCGTATCGCCGCGCTGGAAACGCGCCTGTCTCGCCCGACGCCGACGCAGGAACAGCAGAATGAACCTGCTATCGAACAGCGGGCGTTCATCAATTTTGCCCGTACTGGCGTGGAGCGGATGCAGGCGGAAGAAGTCCGCGCCTTGACGGTCTCGACCGACACGGCGGGCGGCTATCTCGCCCCGGAACAGTTCGTTGCCGAGCTTGACCGCAATCTGGTCCTTTTCTCCCCGATCCGCACGGTTGCTCGCGTAACCCCGGCATCGGCTGGGGAAATCGTTCTCCCGAAGCGCACCGGCACCATGACAGCAAGCTGGGGCGGCGAAACCACCCCGGCCACGGCCACCCAGCCCGCCTATGGTCAGCAGACAATCAACGTCTACGAATTGAAGTGCTACGTGGACGTGTCGAACACCCTTCTGGAAGACGCCGCGTTCAACCTTGAAGCCGAACTTGCCTTCGACTTCGCGGAAGAGTTCGGGCGTGCCGAAGGCGCGGCCTTCATCAACGGCGACGGCACCGGCAAGCCGAACGGCCTTCTGAACACGGCGGGCATCGAAACGCTGGACACGACCGGGGCCGACCTGACAGCCGACGACCTCATTGACGTGTTCCACGACCTTCCCGGCGCATACGCTTCCCGCGCCGTCTGGGGCATGAACCGTTCCGTCATCGGCACCGTCCGCAAGCTGAAGAACGCCAGCGGCGATTACCTCTGGCAGGACGCGCTGACGGCTGGCAACCCGCCGACCATTCTGGGCCGTCCCGTCGTGGAGCTTCCCGACATGCCGGATTACCCGGCAGCAGCAGCCGAAGCCCTCCCGATTGTCTTCGGGGACTTCAAGAGCGCCTTCCGCATCTTCGACCGCGTGAACCTGTCCGTTCTTCGCGACCCCTACAGCCAGCAGGTGAACGGCCTTGTCCGCTTCCATGCCCGTCGTCGTGTCGGCGGCGGCGTGACGAAGGCCGAAGCCCTTCGGCTTCTCAAGGTTGACCTGACCTAAGCAACCCAGCCCCTGAACAAGGAACCCAGATCATGGCAATCCATACCAATGCGAAGAGCCGCCTTTTCATCGGCGCGGCGAACAACACGATTTCCACCATCGACCAGTACGAGGCCGAAACGTGGCTGGAAATCAAGGAAGTCGAAGACATCGGGGAGTTCGGTGTTGAAGGCTCCGAACAGACCTTCATTTCGCTGGCAGACGGCTATGTCCGCAAGCTCAAGGGCTCGCTCAATTCCGGCGCTCTTGAGGTTGTCGTGGGCCGTGACCCCAGCGACGAAGGCCAGAACCGCGCCCGTGCCGCAGCTGGCGACTGGTTCAAGTACCCCTTCAAGGTGGAACTGAACGACCGTCCGACGCCGACCGGCGAAAACACGGTCTATTACTTCCGCGCCCCGGTCATGTCCGCGAAGTCGAATTACGGCAACGCCGACAACATCGTGCGCACCACCTTCGCCCTGTCCATCGACGGCGAAATTCTGGAAACCCCGGCAGCGCCGACCGTCACCATGTCCCCGGCAGCGGGCGTGCTCACGGCAGGCACCCAAGGGGAAGAATACACCGCGTCCGTCACGGCGTCGGGCGGCATCGGCACCGTGTCCTATGCGGTCACGGCTGGCGACCTTCCCGATGGCCTGACGCTGAACGAAACGACCGGCGAAATCACCGGCACGCCGTCCACGGCTGGCACATCGAATTTCACGATCACGGCCACCTATACCGGTTCGGGCAGCGCGTCCGCCGAATACAGCATCACCGTATCGGCGTAACACATGGCGAAGCTGGCAGACGCGATCACTGTCAGCATCGGGGGCGAGGCAATCGAGCTTCGCCCCTGTCTTCGCTTTGCGATCCGCTTGGAACGCCGCCCCGGCTCTTTTGCCGGTCTTCTCCGGGAGATCATGGACGGCAGCCTGACGGCAGCGTGCGAGATCATCCGCGATCACGCCGACATTCCCATGCTGGAAACGCGCATTCTCGACAATGGGCTTGATGCCCTTCGCGAACCCCTTGTCCGGTATGTGCTCGCCCTCACGGGCATGGACGAACCCGAAGCTGCAAACGACAACGGCAGCAAGCCCAAGGGCAAATCCCAGCCCTTCAGCGAATACCTGTCCGGTCTCTACAAGATCGGCACCGGCTGGCTGGGCTGGACGCCGCAAGACACGCTGGACGCCACGCCTGCCGAAATCATGCTCGCTCACGATGGCCGCATGTCCATGCTCAAGGCGATCTTCGGCGGGACCGACGACAAGACCGACAAGCCGCAATCCGACATTAGCCTGGACGACAAGTTCAAAGGCGTCTTCGGCGGCTTCGGCACCAAGATCATTCAGCGGGAAAAGGGGACATGACCGATGCCCTACCGCGCCCCTTCCATTCGTGCTTGCGGCTGCACCGTCGCCAGCGGGCAGCGTTGCCCGCACATGATCGCGGCAGACCGTGAGCGCAAGGCCCGTCACGACGTCCAGCGACCGACCGCACGGGAACGCGGCTATGACAGCAAGTGGGCCAAGGAACGCGCTGCCTACCTGAAGGCGCACCCCCGTTGCGTCATGTGCGGCGCTCCCTCCCGTGTCGTGGACCACAAGACCCCGCACCGTGGCGACAAGAAACTCTTCTGGTCCCGCTCGAATTGGCAGGCGCTCTGCACGCCCTGCCATTCATCCCGCAAGCAAAGCATGGAGGCTAAACGCTAATGGACATGGTGAAGTATCACTTCGCGGGCAGCTATCGCACGATCACGGGCATTGCTCGCCTGACTGGAGTTTCCGAACACACCATCCGGGGACGCCTCAAGCGCGGCTTATCCATCAACGATGCCGTCTATCCCGGCCACCTTCAGCAGCGCCCCAAGTGACCTGAGCCCCTATTCCTCCTCCAGATTTTGGTAGAGTCCGGCGTCTTGAAGGGACGATCGGATGAAGCGCAGCAGGTTCGACGAAGAGCAGATCATCAGGATCTTGAAGGAGCAGGAGG